>SKEF01000242.1_pt1 | contig 57947 bp, 41 predicted proteins | sample 4826691 | NCBI WGS metagenome assembly SKEF01 (sample SAMN11008816, study PRJNA524170) | human gut metagenome | biome: Human fecal sample; material: Feces; isolation source: fecal sample from pouch patient p23, p27 | host: Homo sapiens | place: Israel: Tel-Aviv | collected 2016-08-24
GACACGCCGAACAACAAAACGCACATCATCAAGTTCCGTGTGACGGAAACTGAAAAGATGGAACTCCAATGCACAGCAAAACTCCTTCACCTCTCCCTGTCCACCCTCATCCGCCGTGCGCTGCACAATGCGAAGATCGAGCGCACCGTTGTCGTTGCCGGCGGCGGAGAAGAAACCCTGACTGCCGTTTCCACTCTGCTTGCCCAGTGCAGCAGGGTGGGCGGCAACCTGAACCAACTCGCACGACACTTCAACTCCGGCGGAGCAGACACCGAACAGCTCCGGGCGAAACTTCTGGACGAACTTGCAGACCTGACTGCCTTCCGGCTCAACGCCGAGAAAGTTCTGGGTAAACTGTATGGCAACGCTGAAGCATATCGCCTCTAAAAATTCGGACTACTCTGCCGCTGAGACCTATCTGGTTTACCAGCACGATGAATTTTCCGGCAAGAAAATTCTGGATGAACAGAGCAGACCCAAGCTGCGGGAATCGTACATTCTGGACACCCTTGAATGCGGCGAAGCCTCGTTTGCAATGGCCTGCCTGCTGGCAAACCGGAAGTACGACAAGAACAACCACCCGGATGACATCAAGAGTCACCAGTATATCATCAGCTTCGACCCGCGGGATGCAGCCGAAAATGGGCTGACGATGGAAAAGGCACAGGCCCTCGGCCTGAACTTCTGCAAAGAGAACTTTCCCGGTCATCCTGCTATCGTCTGCACCCACCCGGACGGACACAACCATTCGGGAAATATCCATGTCCACATCGTGATCGGCAGCGTCCGGACACGAGAAGTGGAGCGCAAGCCCTATATGCAAAAGCCCCGTGACTGGCGTGAGGGCATGAAGCATTCCAGCACAGCCCAGACCATGCGGCACCTGCGTGTCGCAGTCATGGAAATGTGTCAGGATGCCAAGCTGTACCAGATCGACCTGCTCAGCTCGAAAAAGCGTGTGAGCGAGCGTGAATACTGGATGAAACGGCGCAGTCAAATGAAACTCGACCGTGAAAACGCTGCCCTGCTTGCCGCCGGACAGCAGCCTACACAAACGGAGTTTGAAACCGCAAAGGAGACTTTGCGGAAACAGATCTCGGATGTGCTGGACAATGCAGCGAGCTTTGAAGATTTCTCGGACAGGCTCTTGCAGCAGTACGGCATCACGGTCAAGAAAAGCCGTGGGCGGCTCAGCTACCTGCCAGCCGGAAGAAAGAAGTTTATCCGGGCGCACAGCCTCGGTGACAAGTTTGAGAAAGAACTCGTGCTTGCCACCTTGAAAGAAAATGCCAAGAGCCAGCCCATTATCCTCCACAGCAATCTTGAGGAAAAACCCGACCGAATCAAGAAGCTGGTGGACATTCAGGCAAAACTGAAGCAGGGCAAGGGCATCGGCTATGAGCGTTGGGCGAAGAAGCACAACCTCAAAGCCATGGCGCAGACCTTGATTCTTTTGCAGGAGAAAGGTCTGCTCAACGAGGACGCACTCGACCAGAGAATTGCAGAGCTTGACACCAAGTTCCATGAATCGCTGGCCGTAGTGAAAGACCTCGAAACCCGCATGGCAAACAACCAAACACTGCGCCGTTATGCTGCTTCCTACAAGCAGTACCGACCGCTCGCGCAGAAACGGAACGCTGCCAAATCCCCCGCAACCTTTGAAGAACAGCATCGTGCAGAGCTGACAGCATACCGGACAGCAGCAGCCTATCTCAAGGCAAACAACATCACTAAACTGCCAAGTCCGAACAAGCTGGAAGCGGAATACTGCGCTCTTGCTTCCGAAAAGGCCCAGTTCTATGAGCAGTACAAGGAAGCCAAGATCGAACTGCTCAAGCTGAAAGATGCAAAACAGAATGTTGCCCTGTTCTTCCGGGAGGACGAACGGACGCAACATCACGAGAGATAAGGAGTTGTGCGTATGATCAATCTGAAAATCGACCCGGAGTTCCAGAATCAGATCCCGCCGCTGACGGACGATGAGTACAAGCAGCTTGAAGAAAACATCCTCAAGGAAGGCAAGCTGCTCTCTCCTTTGATCGTCTGGAACAACACCCTCGTTGACGGCCACAATCGTTATGCAATTCTCCAGAAGCACCCGGAGATTTGCTTTTCCACCATGCCGCTCCGATTTGAAAGCAGAGAAGAAGTCCTCGCATGGATCTGCAAGAATCAGTTGGGGCGGCGCAACCTCACCCCGGAGCAGAAGCTGTTCCTCATCGGGAAGCAATATGAAGCGGAAAAATCCTCTCATGGCGAAGCCCGCAAAGAATCGCATGATGAAAATGGCCGATTTCACCGGAGTTCTCAAACTGATAACTCCGGTGAAGCCATGAAAACCTGCGAACGAATCGCAGAGGAAAATGGTGTAAGCAAGGCAACTGTACTTCGCGCATCGAAGTACATGAAAGGTGTTGAAATTGCTGAATCCCTGATTCCCGGTATGCGGGAGAAGATTCTGAACAAACAGGTAAAAGTCAGCAAGGCTGATATGCACCGCCTTGCACGAGCCAACTATGATGCCCGCGCACAGACCTTGCAGGAAATCCTGCACCCGGAACTGAAAGTTGAACCGAAACCGGATGCCGATGGCATCATCCGGGAACCGGGAAAGGCACCTGTATTGCCGTTTCAGAAAATCGAATCGGTTTACGACAGCGATGCTTACCCGGAAGAAGTGCGGCATGATTATGTCGCACTGGAACACGTTACAACACGTTTCCGCACAGAGTTTGACTATCTTCTGAGAACTATGCCAGACACAGCACAGCGAGAAGTCATTCTCGAAATCATCCACAAGCACAAGGAGTACCTTGCTTCGCTGGAATCTGCGCTCGCAGAGGATGAGCAGACAGCATAACAACAGGCACATTGTATGCTGTCAACAGAAATCCAAAGGAGTGTGCGTTTGAACAAAAAGAAAAAGTCCACAAATATTTCCCCTTACCCCGATGAAGCCATCGAACGACTGGCACGGGCATTCTATCCGGCGATCCTTGCCTGCTGGAACAGCGAGGAAGGTCAACGGGAATTTGCTGCATGGCAGGCGGAACAGGCTCATATCGCAACCAAAGAAAAACAGGAAGTTCCCGTCGGGGAACTCCCTGCCTTACTTATCGTGTGTGGATTTTTGCAGGGTGCGTCCGGCAGGGCGCACCCTGTTTTTGCGTTCAGTCCTCTAATCCGTGACTTCCAGCCGCATTTCTCAGATACTCCTCTGGCTCACCGTTCAAAATTAGCTCTGCATACGCCAGCGGGTCATTGTAGATGAGGTAGTCCAGTTCAGACCTCTGCGCCATGGTAACATCCAGTGCATCCTCGACACCGGTGCAGTTGATGGAAATTTTGCGCCCATCCCGGAGCAGCAGCTCCACACAGCCGGTGCCCATGTTAAACTGACAGGCTCTTGCATCGTACTTCATAATCTTGCGTCCCTTCTGCCTTACGGCACTCTTACTGTTGTGACCTTCGTGATACGGTCTTTCTTCTGATAAGGTTTTGGACACACAGCCGTAAGGGAAGAGCCATTGTTCTCGTTTCCGAAGAAAACAAAAAATCCGAGCCCTTCTCCTATCGAGAAAAGGTTCGGATTTTCATGGTTTGGTGCGAGGGAGGGGACTCGAACCCCCAAGGATAAACCACACGCACCTCAAACGTGCGCGTCTGCCAGTTCCGCCACCCTCGCATACCGTATTGTTTTCACAGCCCTGAAATCTCTGAGGTGAAAGACCGTGATGCGGACTGCTTGAATATATTACCACGTTCCTGGCAGATAGTCAAGCGCTTTTTCTCTTTTTAAATGAAATTTTCGGGCCGTCATTCCTTAAGAATATGTTGGTTGAAATGCATGGATGGGTGTGATACTATATAACTAACTATCTCTGCTCAGTTGTTTTGGCAGCAGGGAAGAAGATGATAAGGATACGGCGGAAATGCATTTCTGCGCAGGGTGCAGACCGGCCGGTTTTTTGAAAGGAATTTGAGTGGACGCAGGAATGAACGAGAAAAAAGAAAATGTTATTGTAAACGGTTTTTTCTGGCGCTTTGCAGAGCGGTGCGGTGTGCAGCTGATCTCAGCGGTGGTGTCCATCCTTCTGGCGCGCATCCTTACACCCGATGATTACGGCAAGGTGGCACTGGTGACGGTGTTCAACAATATCATGTTTGTCCTGCTGGACTGCGGCATTGGCACCGCGCTGGTGCAGAAGAAGGAAGTGGACGAGCTGGATTACTCGTCGGCGTTCTTTTTCAGCATTGTGATCAGCTTTGTGCTGTATGGGGGAATGTTCGTGGCGGCACCGTATCTGGCTGCTTTCTACAATGACCCCAGCATGACCCCGATCTTTCGCGGCATCAGCCTAACAGTGGCGGTCTGCGGCATCAAAACGATCCAGCAGGCGCATGTGACCCGGAACATGAAGTTCCAGTATTTTTTCTATTCCGCCTTTGCGGGCGCGATCGTATCCACGGTCCTGGGCCTGGGCCTTGCCTATATGGGCTTTGGAGTCTGGGCGCTGGTGGTGCAGCAGGTATCCAATATCACGGTGGACACGCTGGTGCTGTGGAAGCTGTCCTCCTGGCGGCCTAAGATGGAGTTTTCGTGGCAGCACTTGAAAGGGCTGCTCTCTTATGGCTGGAAGCTGCTGGCCTCGTCGCTGAGCAGCGTCATCTACAACAACCTGCGCAGTCTGATCATCGGCAAGATGTACACTTCGGCGGATCTGGCGTATTACAATCAGGGCGATAACCTGACTTATAATATCGCGTCAAGCGTGGATACTTCCATTGAGAGCGTTTTGTTCCCGGTCATGTCCTCACTGCAGGATGACCGTGCGCAGGTCAAGAACATGACCCGCCGCTCCATCAAGACCTGTACCTATATTATTGCGCCGGTGATGATGAGCACTGCGTTCTGTGCCGAACCGCTGGTGCGCCTGATCCTCACCGAGAAGTGGCTGCCCTGTGTGCTGTTCCTCAGGGTGTTCTGCCTGAGCTATATATGCTGGCCGATCATCACGGCAAACCTGAATGCAGCCAAGGCCGTGGGCCGCAGCGATCTTTACCTGAAGCGTCAGCTTATGAACGAAGCGGTGTGCATCCTTCTTCTGCTGGCAACATTCCGTATCAGCGTCGAGGCCATTGCATATGGTGTGCTGATCACGAATGTCGTGACCCAGATCCTGGATGCACAGCCCAGCAAAAAGCTGATCGACTATGGCTATCTGGAACAGATGCGCGATATCCTGCCGACCCTGCTGCTGGCAGCGGGCGCGGGCCTGTGCATGTATCTGGTCATTTTCCTGCACCTGCCGGATCTGCTGACGGTGATCATTCAGGTGGTGGTTGGTCTGGGTATTTATCTGACAGGCTCTGCCATTCTGGAATTGGACACCTTTGAATATTTCAAGGATGTGCTGGCTCCGTCCATCCGGCAGAAGCTGAAACGCTGAAACCGGCATTTTGAATCGTGTGAAAATCCGTCGGGCGGGTGATGTCCGACGGATTTTTGTTCTTTTTGTCTAAAGTATACAAGAACAAACATTAAAAACCGGCAAAGCGACCATTGAAAAAACGCAACTGATATACTAGAATATAAGTACAAGAGCGCGGCACACGGCTGCGCGGAAAATGCAAAGCAGAAAATATAAAACAGGAGGATTTTCCTATGCCTATGAAAATGGGTTGGCGCTGGTATGGCGAGGGCAACGATCCCATCAGCCTGAGCGACATCAAGCAGATCCCCGGCGTGACCAGCATCGTCTGGGCGCTGCACGACAAGATGCCCGGCGAGATCTGGGAGATCGACGAGATCCAGAAGGTAGCCGATCAGATCCACGCTTACGGCTTCGACATGGACGTGGTCGAGTCGGTCAACGTTCACGATGACATCAAGATCGGCCTGCCCACCCGCGACAAGTACATCGAGAACTACAAGCAGTGCATCCGCAATCTGTCCAAGTTCGGTGTCAAGGTCATCTGCTACAACTTCATGCCGGTGTTCGACTGGACCCGTACCGATCTGTTCCACCCCGTGGGCGACGGCTCCACTGCACTGTTCTATGAGAAGGACAAGATCAAGGGCGATTACAAGGCTATGGCTGAGTACATCATGTCCTTCACTGAGAAGTATAACATGACCTTCCCCGGCTGGGAGCCGGAGCGCATGGCAAAGCTGGACGAGCTGTTCAAGGCTTACGCCCCTGTCACCAAGGAAAAGCTGTGGGAAAACCTGAAGTACTTCCTGGAAGCACTGATGCCCACCTGCCATGAGTGCGGCATCAAAATGGCTATCCATCAGGATGATCCCCCTTGGGATATCTTCGGCCTGCCCCGTCTGCTGGTGGATGCCCAGAGCATCGACCGCTTCCTGAGCATGGTGGATGATCCGTACAACTGCCTGACCCTGTGCACCGGCAGCCTGAACGCAAACCCCAACAACAACTGTGCTGAGATCGTGCGCAAGCACTGCGACCGCATTGCCTTTGGTCACATCCGCAACATCCACCACTTCCCCAACGGCGACTTCTCCGAGGCTGCTCACCGCGACTGCTGCGGCGAGACCGGCATCATCGAGGTGCTGCGTGCTTACCATGACTGCGGCTTTGAGGGCTACATTCGTCCCGACCATGGCCGTCAGCTGTGGGAGGAAGGCCCCGGCAGCTGCCGCCCCGGTTACGGCAAGTATGACCGTGCTCTGGGCGTTCAGTACATGCTGGGTGTCTGGGATCTGCTGGATCGTCTGGATGAAGAGAAAAAGAAGGGCTGATAAATATGAAGCTGTCTGAGATCAAAAACGGCAATCTGTCCGCCGAGTGGGCAGAGAAGGGCTATGAGCTGCCCCAATTCGATATCGAGGCTGTCAAGGCCAAGACCCACGCTGAACCCACCTGGGTGCACTTCGGCGCAGGCAATATCTTCCGTGCATTCCCGGCTGCCATCCTGAACGATGCGCTGAACACCGGCAAGTATGACCGCGGTGTCATCGTGGCTGAGAGCTTTGACTACGAGATCATCGACAAGGCTTATCGTCCCTACGACAATATGAGCCTGCTGGTCTGCCTGAAGTCCACCGGCGAGATCGAGAAGAAGGTGGTGGCTTCCGTTACCGAGAGCCTGAAGGCTGACTACTCCTTCGGCGAGGACTGGGCACGTCTGGTGGAGATCTTCCAGAACCCCAGCCTGCAGATGATCTCCTTCACCATCACTGAGAAGGGCTACGGCGTTGCTCCTGCTGATCTGGAGCGCGGCCTGACCCCCGTGCTGGCCATGGGCAAGGTCACTGCTTTGCTGTACGAGCGCTTCAAGGCCGGCAAGCTGCCCCTGACCGTCCAGAGCATGGATAACTGCTCCCACAACGGCGATAAGGTCAAGAACGCTGTCCACACCTACGCTGCAAAGTGGGTGGAGCAGGGTCTGGTGCCCGCCGAGTTCCTGGCCTATGTGCAGGACGAGACCAAGATCACCTTCCCCTGGAGCATGATCGACAAGATCACCCCGCGCCCGGATGCCAAGGTCCAGCAGATGCTGGCCGACGACGGCTTTGAGGACAACTACACCATCGTCACCGAGAAGCACACCTTCACCGCTCCCTTCGTCAACGCCGAGGAGACCCAGTACCTGTGCATCGAGGATCACTACACCAATGGCCGTCCTCCGCTGGAGCTGGGCGGTGTGCTGTACTGCGACCGCGAGACCGTGGACAAGATCGAGAAGATGAAGGTGTGCACCTGCCTGAACCCGCTGCACACTGCAATGTCCATCTATGGCTGCATGCTGGGCTACACCCTCATCTCCGCCGAGATGGCCGATGAAGACCTGCGTGCCTTCATCCAGAAGATCGGCTACATCGAGGCGATGCCTGTGGTCGTTGATCCCGGCGTGCTGAACCCCTACGAGTTCATCGGCGCTGTCATTAACCGCCGTCTGCCTAATCCTTTCATGCCGGATGCTCCCCAGCGTATCGCGACCGATACCTCCCAGAAGCTGGCCATCCGCTTTGGCGAGACCATCAAGGCCTACGAGGCACGCGGTCTGGACAAGAGCAACCTGATCCTGATCCCGCTGGTGCTGGCAGGCTACGCCCGCTACCTGAAGGGCATCGATGACAATGGTCAGGCCTTTGAGCCTTCCACCGATCCGCTGCTGGCTGAGCTGCAGGCCATCGTGGCTCCGCTGGAGGTCAAGGAAGGCGAGCAGGACTTCAGCTGCCTGAAGAAGTTGTACAGCCGTGTTGACGTGTTCGGCGTGGATCTGTATGCCGTTGGTCTGGGCGAGAAGATCGAGGCAATGGCCAAGGAGCTGTTTGCAGGCCCTGGTGCTGTGCGCAAGACCCTGCACAAGTATACGCTTGCCCGCTGATCGGCTGACGCAATAACATAAGCTATCTTCGCACCCACGCTGCGCTTTGCTTTGCCGCAGCGTGGGTCTTTATAAAAGAAAAGAACTGCTGAACGAAATGTCAGCAGTTCTTTTTTTGCGTGTGCATGTTTTTGGGTTTAGCCTTTTCTGCAGTCGTGCAGCTTTTCTTTGGGCAGGATGCCGGCCAAAAACTTCCACACTACTTCCATGCGGTCGTTCAGTAAGTAAGCTTTCTCTTTTTCTACGTAGAGGTACACCGCATTGTCCGTGCGGTAGGCGCAGTAAAAGCTGTCCCATGCGTGGCGGCTGGTGGGTTCGGGCTTGTCCTGCTGGCCGTACATCCACACAGCAATGCCGGTGTCGGCCAGCTCCACACGGTAGAAGGCCCGCGGCAGGTGCATCTGTTTGATCTGCCGGGAAACGCTGCGGAAGAACGAGTAAAAGTAGCTCACCGGCAGGCCGATGCCCACAATGGCAAGCACAGCAGCCAGCAGCCCGGCACCCGGGCGCTTGCCCAGCTGCGAAAGGCAGACGGCGGCAAAAGCCAGCATGATGGCGGCAAAAACAGCGGGACGCAGCCATGCTTTGCGGTGATGGAATGCATCGAACACGGCAAAATCGCGGAAGCCCTGCTCACCCATGGTGGTGGAAACGGAGATGGTCTGGGACATAAAGTCGCCTCCTTTGTATTTACAGGCATCGTACCACAATTGCGCGGTTTAGGCAAGAGAAAAACATGCAAACCTTGCCAATCCGGCCCAAAGCGTGGTACAATAAATCGTTACCAAACGAAAGGAGGCGGCAGGCTTTGCAGCACCGCAAGCGGCAGATCACCCTCAAGCAGCGCATGGGCTTGTGTCTGGCAGCATTTTTTGCGGCCTTTGCCATGCAGCTCACGCTCAATGGCTACCAGTCCAGAGCAGTGCAGGCAGTACAGGACGCGCAGATGGGCTGCTTCAACGCCATCAGCCGCTTTCAGGGCGGTGTGGAAAGCTCTATTTCCGTGCTGGAGAACTACCGCTGGGAGAACAGCGAGCCGGAGGAGATCATTGACCGGCTGCAGTCGGCATCTTCCACCTGCAACGCATGGCTCTGGCGCATCGGTACCAGCCTGAACAGTCTGGAAAGCGTCAGCGATGAGCAGCGGGTGCTCTACAGCGCAGTGGATACGGTCTATCAGACCTACACCGGCCTGCTGGATGAGCTGGAAAACGACCTGCTCAGCGGCAACGATGCCGCAGCTTCCCAGCTGTATTATGCAAAGGTGGTGCCCTGCGGCGATTACCTGAGCCAGTACACCCTGCAATTGCTGGAAACCGCCATTCAGGATTCCCAGACCACCTACACCACCATCTCGGCCCTGAACGAGCGCATCACCATGCTGCAGACGGTGGTGGTGGCGCTGTGCGTGGCGCTGGGCTGCGTTACCGGTTTGATGGTCATGCGTCTGCTCACGCCGGTGCAGCAGATGATCGCTGCCTCCCGCGCCATTGGCAAAAGTGAGTTCGACACCCCGGACATCCCGCTGCCCAAGCAGCCGGAGATCGCTCAGCTGGCTGAGTCCTTCAACATCATGAAGCACTCCATGGCCCAGCAGGTGACCACCCTGCAGGAGAAAAACGAGATCGAGCGGGAGCTGCACCGCCAGAAGACCGAAGCACTGGAGCTGCAGAACCGCATGGAGCGCAGCCGGCTGCAGCAGCTGCGCAGCCAGATCGACCCGCACTTTCTGTTCAACACCCTGAATGTGATCCAGCAGACCGCCGGTACCGAGACGGCCTACCGTACGCAGGCGCTCATCATGGCGCTTTCGCACCTGCTGCGCTACAGCCTGATGAGCAACGATGAACAGGTGCCGCTCTCCCGTGAGGTGCGCATCGTGGATGAATATTACTCCATCTACCATGTCCGCTTTGGTGAGCGGGTGCGTATGGAGTGGCGCTTTTCTGATTCGCTGGATCTTACCGAGACCATGGTGCCGTCTTTTATTTTACAGCCCATCGTGGAAAATGCCTTCAAGCACGGCATCTGCCCCAAAGAGGAGGGCGGTGTGGTGCGCATCCGCGTGAACCCTCTGCGGGAGAAGGGACTGCTGTGCATCCGCGTGGTGGATAACGGCGTGGGCATCCAGCTGGATCGATTACGACAGCTGCGCGGGGCGCTCAGCCAGCCCGGTGAGCGCTGGGAGCATATCGGCATTTATAATGTTGCGGCCCGCCTGCGTCTGCTGGATCGGAACAGCCGCTTTGTGATACGGTCCCATCCGGGACGCGGTACGGCGGTGGTGCTGTACCTGCCATTGGTGGAGAATGAGGAGGAGTTTGAGGAATGATTCGTCTGTTGATCGCGGATGATGAAGCACTGGAACGGGAAACGCTGGCGGACATCGTGGCCCGCCGCTTTGAGCACGAAGTGACCATCGAGACTGCCGAGAACGGCCGCAAGGCAGCGGATACGGCGGTGCTGTGGGGCGCAGACCTGATCCTGATGGACATTGAGATGCCCGGTATGAACGGTCTGGATGCAGCCCGCGCCGTGCTGGAACAGCGCCCGGAGTGCAAGGTGATCTTTGTTACGGCCTACAGTCTGTTCCAGTACGCCCACGAGGCCATGCATCTGGGTGCCTGCGATTATCTGCTCAAGCCGGTGAACCCGGACGAAGTGGAAGCTTCCATCCGCAAGGCCATCCGTCAGATCGAGGCGGGCCGCCGCCTTGCAGAGCTGGCTCCGGTGGAACCGGAGCCGGAAGCTGATCCGGAGAGCGATGCTGCCGAAGCAGGGGAGAACGACCGCAATGCACTGGTCATGGCCCATGTGCGCAAGTATATGGAGGATAACTATATGTTCGACCTCTCGCTGGACAGTGTGAGCGAGATCCTGCATATCAGCCCGGCGTATCTCTCGGCACAGTTCAAGAAGTACCAGAAGATGAACTTTCTGGACTGCCTGACCGAGCTGCGTATCAACGCTGCCAAGGAGCTGCTCACCGACCCGTTCCGTTCGGCAGCAGAGGTAGCTTCCATGGTGGGCTACGAGGATTCCAGCTATTTTGCCCGCACCTTTAAAAAACGCACCGGCATGACCCCCACCCAGTACCGCAGGGAAGCGGCCAAGGCTGCACGGGAGGCCCGCCTGTGACCCGCCGTCAGATGCTGACCGCCCTGTTTGGCGCAGCCGTGCTGGCACTGCCGGTGGCGGGCTGCGGCCATCAGCCGGTGCAGGAGCAACAGGGGGCGGAACTGGTCCTGCGCTATGCGGAGAACCAGCCGGAGGATTATCCTACTACGCAGGCGGCGCTGGCCTTTGCGGATCTTGTGGCCCAGCGCACCGATGGCCGCGTGAAAGTGCTGGTGTACAGCGGGGGAGAACTGGGCGCGGAGCAGAGCGTGATCCAGCAGATGCAGTTCGGCGGCATTGATTTCTCCCGTGTGTCCCTCAGCCAGCTGGCTGAGTATGAACCGGCGCTGAGCGTTTTGCAGCTTCCGTATCTTTATACCGATGCCGACCAGATGTGGCGGGTGCTGGACGGCTCCATCGGCGACGAATTCCTTTCCATGCTGCAGTCGCTGGAGCTGACCGGCCTCTCCTGGTTCGATGCCGGTGTGCGCAGCATCTACACCCGGCAGAAGGTGACAGGCCTTGCAGATCTGCAGGGCCTGACCATCCGCGTGCAGGAATCGGACATGATGAGCGAAATGATCACCGACCTCGGCGCAAAGCCGGTAAAGGTGGTGTACAGCAAGGTGTATGCCGCCCTGCACAACGGTGAGATCGACGGCGCAGAGAACAACTGGCCCAGCTACGAAGCCATGGGTCACTACGAGGTGGCACCTTACTTTTTAAAGGACGAGCACACCCGCGTGCCGGAGGTGCAGCTTGCAAGCCCTGCTGTGATGGAAAAGCTGGCCGCACTGGACGAGCGCTACCCGGAGATCATCCGCCTGTGTGCCCGGGAGAGCGCCAAGGTGGAGCGCAGGCTCTGGGCGCAGCAGGAGGCGGAATCGGAAAGTGATCTGCGTGCAGCAGGCATTGAGGTGACGGAGCTGGACGAAGAAGAAAAGGCAAGATTCCGTGCTGCTGTGCAGCCGATGTATGATCGGTTTGCCCAGCAGGACGAATTGATCGCCCGCATCCAGCAGGCATAAGCTCCACAGCAAAGCCCGGAAAAGATGGGCAAAGAAATCAGGAAAACAGAATAAAGAACCGGCAAAGCGCTGTGTGCTCTGAACCCAAAAGGAAAGGGCATCCAGCGCTTTGCTTCTATCTGGAATACAGAAATGTATCCATCTGTTAGGCGAAGGTGCACAAACAAAAAGTAAAGCACTTGGCAGTTTTCACAAAAGAAATTCTGACATTCTTTCAAAAAGCAGGACATTTTTTGAAAGCCCTTGTTTCGTTTAAAAAAATTTGCTAAAGTGTGTACAGTAAATGAACGGCATGCGGGTCCTGTGCAGACCGGGCCGTTCGGGAGATTTAAGGAGGACGATTTATTATGAAAAAGATCACTCGTCGCAGCTTTCTGGCAGCAGCCGGCGTTTCCGCCGCTGCTCTGGCTCTGACCGCATGTGGTGGCTCCAGCAATTCTGCTGCTTCCACCTCTACCGCAGCTTCTTCCACCGCAGCTTCTGCTGCTGGTGATGCTACTGCTGCTGCAAACGATCCCAAGGTGACTCTGGTCTACGCCGAGGTCAACCCGCTGGATACCATCGTTGGCCAGACCGCTACCCACTTCAAGGAGAAGGTCGAGGAGCTGACTGGCGGTTCCGTCGTCATCGACGTGCAGGCTTCCGGCGTTCTGGGTTCTGAGAACGACGTTCTGGACGCAATTCTGGGCGGTTCTACCTCCATCGATATGAGCCGTATCTCCGCTTTCGCACTGACCAGCTATGGCTGCAACAAGTCCAAGCTGCTGTCCATCCCCTTCACCTTCGAGAACCGCGCACACTTCTGGAACTTCGCCAACAGCGATCTGGCACCTGAGTTCCTGAACGAGCCTCAGGAGCTGGGCCTGCCCGTTCGTGGTGTCTTCTACGGCGAAGAGGGCTTCCGTCACTTCTTCACGGTCAAGCCTGTTTCCGGCATCGCTGATTTCAAGGGCCTGAAGCTGCGCGTGTCCAACGACCCCGTTATGAACGGCATGGTCGAGGGTCTGGGCGCTAACCCCACCGTCGTTTCCTTCGGTGAGCTGTACAGCGCACTGCAGACCGGCGTTGTGGATGGTGCTGAGCAGCCCATCGCAAACTACAAGTCCAATGCATTCCCCGAGGTTGCCAACAACCTGATCCTGGACGGCCACACTCTGGGCGCTATTCAGGCTGTTATCACCGATAACGCATGGGGCAAGCTGACCGAGAACCAGCAGGCTGCCATCATGGAGGCTGGTGCTGATACGCAGGCCTTCAATGCAGACCTGTCCGAGACCGCTGAGAACAAGGTTCTGGAGGAGCTGAGAAGCTCCGGCTGCAACGTTGTGGATGTTGACGACAAGGCACCCTGGCAGGAGGCCTGCGCTAAGGTCATCAGCGAGAACACCTCCGATCAGGCTGAGCTGTATCAGCAGCTGCTGGACATGAAGGCATAATTGAAAAAGCCTTTCCTGTTCTGAGATAGTACATAGCCCGGCGGGGGACTACGGGATACGCCCGCAGACCTGCCGGGTTTTTTATATGGAGGAATTCATATGCCGAAAATCTTTACCACTTTGGATAAGATCAAGCCGGCGTACGACATCACCTACAAAGTGGTCCTGTTTATCTGCAAGCTGCTGCTGATCGCAGATATCCTCATCACTACCATGTCGGTCATCGGTCGTTACGTCTCGTTCATCCCGGACCCGGCATGGTCGGAAGAAGTTGTGCTGACCTGCATGAGCTACATGGCCGTGCTGAGTGCTGCTCTGGCCATCCGCCGCGGTGCCCATATCCGCATGACTGCGTTTGACGTGTATCTGCCCAAAACCGCCGTCAAGGTGCTGGATATTCTGGCCGATCTTGCCGTGTGCATTCTGGGTGTCATCATGATGGTGGTCGGCTGGAACTATGCCACCACTCTGGGCGGCCGCGGCTTCTACGTGTCCATGCCCTGGCTGAGCCGCTTCTGGATGTACTTCCCGGTGCCGCTGGCCGGTGTTGCCATGATCATCTTTGAGATCGAGGCACTGTACAACCACATCAAGAGCATTTTTGTAAAGGAGGAAGTGTAATATGACAGTTCAGACACTGGCAATCATTGTCCTTCTTGTCAGCTTCTTTGTAATGATCTTCCTGCGTTTCCCCATTGCATACGCCGTTGGTCTTTCCAGCGTGCTGTGCATGATGGTGCAGGGTCAGGCACTGACCGATGTCTGCCGTCTGATGGTCAAGGGCATCTCTTCCTTCAGCCTGATGGCCGTGCCGTTCTTCATCACCATGGGCGTGCTCATGGGCTCCGGCGGCATTTCTGAAAAGCTGATCGCTCTGGCTGATGCCTGCGTGGGCTGGATGCGCGGCGGCATGGCAATGGTCAACATCGTTGCTTCCTACTTCTTCGGCGGTATTTCCGGTTCTGCATCTGCAGATACCGCTTCCATCGGCTCCATCATGATCCCCATGATGGTCGATCAGGGCTACGATGCCGACTTCTCCACTGCTGTTACCATCACCTCCTCCTGCGAGGGTCTGCTGGTTCCTCCGAGCCACAACATGGTCATTTATGCCACCACTGCCGGCGGCATCTCGGTCGGCAGCCTGTTCCTGGCAGGTTATCTGCCCGGCGCTCTGCTGGCCATCGTCCTGATGATCGGTTCCTACATCATCTCGGTCAAGGAAAATTACCCCAAGGGCTCTCCGTTCAGCATCAAGGGCTTCGTTAAGCAGCTGGGCACTTCTATCTGGGCACTGGCCGCTGTTGTCATCGTTGTGTTCGGCGTTGTTGGCGGTGTGTTCACCGCTACCGAGTCTGCAGCTATTGCAGTTATCTACTCTCTGTTCGTGTCAGTGTTCGTCTACAAGGGTCTGGACTGGAAGGGTGTCTGGCATGCGCTGGATGAGTGCGTGAACACTCTGTCCATCGTGCTGATCCTGATCGCTACCTCTGCAGTCTTCGGCAACTGCCTGACCATGCTGCATGTGCCGGATCTGGCTGCAAATGCCATCACCAGCGTCACCGATAACCCCTACATCATCGCTCTGCTGATCGACCTGATCATCTTGGTTCTGGGCTGCATCATGGATATGGCTCCCATCATCCTGATCGCTACTCCCATCCTGCTGCCCATCGCAACCTCCATCGGCATCGATCCCATCCAGTTCGGTATCATCGTGGTTCTGAACTGCGGCATCGGCCTGCTGACTCCTCCTGTCGGCGCTGTGCTGTTCATCGGCTCTGCCGTTGCAAAACGCCCGATGGAAAAGGTCGTCAAGGCGACCCTGCCGTTCTACCTGTGCATGTTCATTGCACTGCTGCTGCTGACCTTCGTGCCCGACATCAGCCTGGCGATCCCCAAGCTGCTGGGCGGCTACGTCAGCCCCATCACCAACCCGCTGGGTCCTGTGTTCATCCACTGATGGCCTGACGGCGTAAGGTAAAACCGTTAAAGTCCTCTGCATGAAAGTGCAGGGGACTTTTTGTATGCTAAAAACTTTATTTTCCCTCTTGCATTCTTTCAGAATCGTGCTATAATAGTAAGGCAATCGTTTCCAAGGCCGCTCGACGGGGTAGCCGATATTGAAGGTTGTGATGGGCACATACATTCATAATATGGCCCCAATAAGTCAGAACCAGAAATGAGGTGAAAAGAATGAAACAGGGTATCCATCCGAACTACGTTGACTGCACCATCACCTGCGCATGCGGCAACGTCATTAAGACTCGTTCCACCAAGCCTGAGATCCACGTCGAAGTTTGCTCCAAGTGCCATCCTTTCTACACTGGCAAGCAGAAGCTGGTTGACACCGGCGGACGTGTTGAGCGCTTCAACAAGCGTTTCGGCCGTAAGTAATTATGGTTTTCTGAGCACCGTTTCCTTTGGGAGACGGTGCTTTTTTGCTGCCTTTTTGGCATATGAAAGGGCGGCCTTGATCATTCTTAAGAATTCTTTTTGCATCCCACCACAGGATTGTCTTAATTTTTACACATTTTCCGTCTAAAATATACCAGCATTGAACTAGATGAAAAAGGAGCGTTTGCTGTGATCGAAGTATTGCATCTGAGCAAAAAGTATGGCACGCACCCTGCCATTGAAGATTTGTCCTTTACGGTGGGCGACGGCCAGATCTTCGGCCTGCTCGGCCCCAACGGCGCGGGCAAGTCCACGATCATGAATATCCTCACCGGCTACCTTGCCCCCACCTCCGGTGAAGTGAAGGTGGCGGGCTTCAGCCTGCCGGAGCAGGCCCAGCAGGCCAAGGCCTGTGTGGGCTATCTGCCCGAGCAGCCGCCGCTCTACCCGGAAATGACGGTGCAGGAATATCTGGATTTTGCTGCAGAGCTGAAAGGCATCAAAAAGAAGGCCGACCACAAAGAACAGGTGCGCAAAGCTGCCCGCCGCACCGGGTTGGAAGAGGTGCTGCCCCGGCTCATCCGCAGTCTGTCCAAGGGCTACCGCCAGCGCGTGGGCATTGCGCAGGCACTGCTGGGCGCGCCGCAGCTCATCATTCTGGACGAGCCTACCGTAGGCCTTGACCCTGCACAGGTCATCGAGATCCGCAGACTGATCCGGGAGCTGGGGAAAAGCCACACGGTCATCCTGTCCAGCCACATCCTCAGCGAGGTGCAGGCAGTGTGCAGTCAGGTACTGATCCTTTCCAAGGGACATCTGGTGGCGGTGGGTGCGCCGGAACAGCTGGCCGAAAAGCTGAACCCCGGCAGCCGTCTGCGCGCTACCGTTCTGGGCGGGGGGAAGACCGTACTGAAAACAGTTGGCTCCATTCCGGGCATCCGCAAGGTGGAGATCGAATCCGAGGCCGACGGACAGGTGACCTTTACCGCAGAAAGTGTCGATGCTTCTGACCGCCGCGCCGAGGTGTCCCGCGCCCTTTCGCAGGCCGGATGCACGGTGCTGGCGCTGGCAGCGGAAAACAGGACGCTGGAGGAAGTGTTCCTTGCACTGACCGAGGGCGAGTCCGATCAAAACGATGAAGAAGAGGAGGGAAAGGCTGAATGACCGCCATTTTAAAACGCGAAGTCCGCAGCAGCTTTCATGGCATGATCGGCTACGTGCTCACCGCCTTTATGCTGGCGGCAACGGCCATCTATTTTGTTGCCCTGAATCTGGGCTACGGCCTGACGGATTTTGGCTATTACACGCTTTACCGCACCACATTTGTGCTGCTTTTGTATATCCCGGTGCTCACCATGCGCTCCTTTGCAGAGGAACGCCGCACCCGCACCGATCAGCTGTTGCTTACCAGCCCGGTGTCTGTGTGGGAGATCGTGCTGGGCAAATTCTTTGCCCTGTGCGTCATCTTTGCACTGCCGTGCCTTGCCGATGCGGTCATGATCCTTGTACTGGCCGCACTGGGTGCCACCGGCACGGCCACGCTGGCAAACTTGGCCGCGCTGCTGTGCTATTATCTCATGGGCTGCGCCGCCATTGCCATTGGCGTGTTTCTTTCCAGCCTGACCGAGAATCAGATCATTGCTGCGGTGGCAGGTGTTGCCGCACTGCTGCTGGCCTACATGATGCCCAGCCTGCGCAGCATGTTCACCGCAGGCAGCGCAGTGGCGCTGGCCCTGTTCACCGCCATTGCGGCAGTGCTCAGTGTGGTGGCAGGCCTGCGTACCCGCAGCTTTACGCTGGGCTGCCTGACCTTTGCGGGCTGCTGTGTGGTGCTGACGGCACTGTTCCTGCTGCAGAGCAGCTGGCTGACCGAAGCGTTCAGCGCGGTGCTCAGCGGGCTGTGCCTGTTCACGCCGTTTGAAGAGTTTGTCAACAACAGCTTTTCCATCCCGACGCTGGTGTACTACCTGACCGTGACCATGCTGTTTTTGTTCTTCACGGCGCAGGGGCTGGAAAAGCGCCGCTGGAACTGAGGGGAGGGGAACAACATGAAAAATTTCAAATTTTCTTCCTCCGCAAACGGCAAGGTGTTCCGCAATGGGCTGTACGCCACGGCCATTCTGGCAGCAGCCATCGTGTTGGCCGTGCTGATCAATCTGCTGGTGGGGGCCATCCCGAAAAAATACACCGAGTTCGACCTCTCTGCCGCCAAAATGTACACGCTGGGCGACAGCTCCAGGCAGCTGATGCAGAGCCTGGATCAGGACGTGACCGTTTATTATCTCTGTGAGACCGGCAGCGAGGATGCCATTATCACCAAGCTGCTGGATCACTACGCCGACGAGAGCGGTCACTTCCACTGGGAGCAGAAGGACCCGGCGCTTTACCCGACCTTTGCAGCGCAGTACGGCGCAGAGAATGCATCCACCGGCAGTCTGATCGTGGTCAGCGGTGAGAACAGCGAAGTGCTGAACGCCGCCGAACTTTACGAGTACGATTACTCCGATTACTACACCACCGGCGCTGCCAACGTGACCTTTGGCGGCGAAAAACAGATCAGCTCTGCCATCTACAAGCTGACTGCCGCAGCAGAAAGTCATGCCTACTACACCACCAACCACGGCGAGCAGGCGCTTACCTCCTCGCTGACCGAGGCGCTCAAGGCGCAGAATATCAATGCCCAGCCGCTGGATCTGCTCACCGGCACCATCCCGGAGGACTGTGATCTGCTCATCATCAGCGACCCCGCTTCGGATTTTGCAGCTGACGGCCTTGTGGATGAGATCGCGCAGCTGCAGGCCTATCTGGAAAACGGCGGCAAGGTGCTGCTGACCACCAGCGGCTATACCGAAACGCCCAATCTGGATGCAGTGATGGCACAGTTCGGCCTTGCGCGTGAGCCGGGCCTTGTGGTGGAGGGCGATGCGGGCCACGCGCTGTACGGCTACCCGTACTCGCTGTTCCCGGACTACGCGGCCGCCGACGAAAGCACCGCGCTGGACGGCGTGAATCAGAGCACCCATGTGATGCTCTCGGTGGCACAGGGCATCACCATTACCGAGACAGACGATGTGACGGCGGAACCGCTGCTGTATACCACCGAGGATGCCTACAGCAAGCAGAACTTTGATGCCAGCTCTTCTTCCGCAAAGGAAGCCAGCGATACCGACGGCCCGTTCTCGCTGGCCGTATGGGCGCGCAATGACTCCACCGGTGCCGAGGTGATCTGGATCGGCTGCCCCAACATGGACAACGAGCAGGTGTACCAGTCCATTCCGGGCAACCTGACCTTCCTGCAGGGCTGTGCCGCTTCGCTGGTAGGGCAGAGCCTGCTCATCGACACCAAAGCACTGGAAGCTGCACCCATCACGGTCCCGGCTTCCGCATCCATGACGCTGGGCATGGTGTTCGTATTCGTGCTGCCCGCAGCAGTGCTCATTGCAGGTGCTGTGGAGGTGCTGCTGCGCCGCCGCAGGTAAGGGGGCACTGCCATGAAAACAAAACAGCGCACCCTTGCGGTGCTTCTGGTGCTGGTGCTGGTGCTGGGCGGGCTGCTGTGGGTTGTCAGCCGCAGCAATGCCGCAGAAGAAGCTGCTTCCAGCGCCGCCACAGAGGGCAGCATTGTGCTTTCTTCCTTTGCGGCAGGCGATGTGACCAGCATCCGGTATGCCTATGGCGGCGAAACGCTTGCCCTGAATTACGATTCCGGCAGCTGGACGCTGGCGGATGACCCGGACTATCATCTGGATGCATCTGCCTGCAATACCATGGTCACGGCGCTGGCATCCCTGAACGCCAAACGTCAGCTCACGGCTCAGCCCGGCGAGGACTACGGCCTTGCCGATCCGGCTGTTACGGTCACGGTGACGGCGGCAGGCGAGACGAACACCTTTGCCTTTGGCACCGAGAACCCGGTCACAGGAGATCTGTACGTGCAGAAGGCAGGGGACGATGCCGTGTACACCGTTTCTGGCAACAAGGCGGCCTGCTTTGAGCTGACCAAAGCAGACCTTTTTGGCGCGTTCAACCCGGCGGGACTGACAGCCTCCGCGCTGGAAAGTGTTTCCATTACGACGGGCAGCGGCACCCTTGCACTGAATGCTGTCTCTGAGCCTGCGGAAGCGGAGAGCGATTCCTCGGAAAGTGCGGCCGATTCCACCACCTATCAGACCGTGTGGCGGCTGGCCGATGAACCCTCTGCCGATCTGGACGACAGCAAAGTGCAGAGCATCCTCTCTGCTCTGGCAGGCTATGTGACCGCACAAATCACGGATGCCGACCCTTCGGCCTATGGCTTTGATGCACCGCTTGCAACGGTGCGGGCCGCCTCTGCCGATGGGACCGTGACCCTCCACTACGCCGAAAATGCAGACGGCTGCTGGATGATGGTGGAGGGGGACAGTTCCGTCTATGCGGTTGACCTTGACACTGTGCAGGCCCTTCTGATAACGGCCACTGCCTTAAAAGCTGAATAAAAACCTTTGTGCGCCGTATGCGGAAAGCCCGCTGCGGCGCATGTTTTTTTGTTGCGGCGTGTAAAGCTTCGGCAAACATTGGCAGAGTGATTGACATTTCAGCAAAGATTGATTAAGATAGACGAGACAGGGCAGAATAACTGCGCAATATAAGAGCCTGCTTTTGCAGGTTCTCCGGTCGTCATGGATGTTGTGCGGGGCTGGGTCGCCCTGGTACGAGGGATGGGGCATGGCCCTGTCTTTTTTCGTATCTGAGTTACAAGGAGGATAAAGTAAAAAAATGGACAACTCGGTGATCGTTTCACTGCGGGATATCGTAGTGGAATTTGACGGTCAGCGCATTCTGGATGGGCTGAACCTCGACATCCATGACAAAGAGTTCGTAACGCTGCTGGGCCCTTCCGGCTGCGGCAAAACCACCACCCTGCGTCTGATCGCAGGTTTTCTGGAACCCAATTCCGGCAAAGTGCTGCTGAAAGGTGAGGACATTACCGGCGTGCCGCCCTATAAGCGCCCGGTGAACACCGTTTTTCAGAAATACGCACTGTTCCCGCACCTGAACGTGTTCGAGAACGTGGCCTTCGGTCTGCGGCTCAAAAAGATGGAAGAAGAGACCATCCGCCGCAAGGTGCGCAACATGCTGGAAGTTGTTGGCCTGAAAGGCTTCGAGCGCCGCAGCATCAGCCAGATGTCCGGCGGCCAGCAGCAGCGCGTGGCCATCGCCCGCAGTCTGGTGAACGAGCCGGAGATCCTTCTGCTGGATGAACCCCTTGGCGCACTGGACCTCAAGCTGCGCAAGGAGATGCAGCTGGAGCTGAAGCGCCTGCAGCGCGAAATGAACATTACCTTTATTTATGTTACCCACGATCAGGAGGAAGCCCTTACCATGTCCGATACCGTCGTGGTCATGAACGGCGGCAAGGTGCAGCAAATCGGCACGCCGGAGGATATTTACAATGAGCCGAAGAATGCCTTTGTTGCAGACTTCATTGGCGATTCCAACATTGTGGACGGCGTGATGCACCGGGATTTTCTGGTGTCCTTCTCCGGCGTGGACTTCCCCTGTGTGGACCGCGGCTTTGCCCGCGAGCAGAGCGTGCAGGTAGTGGTGCGCCCCGAGGATATCGAGGTGGTCTCTCCTGTGGAAGGCCAGCTTGTCGGCGTTGTGAACGATGTCATCTTCAAGGGTGTCCACTTTGAGATGCATGTGGAGTGCGAGGGCCGCGAATGGCTGATCCATTCCACCCGCGCCTGCACCCCCGGTGAGACCATTGGTATGCGCATCGGCCCCAACGAGATCCACATTATGGCGCGTTCAGAGGGGTGAGCCGCAATGATGAAGATTTACGATAAAAAGCTGGCCTATCCGTACTTTGTATGGATGACGCTGTTCACAGTGGTGCCTTTGATCATCGTGGTGTACTATGCATTTACGGATGCAAACGGAGCTTTCACGCTGGATAACCTCACCTCCATCAGCGGCTACGGCTCGGTGTTTGCCCGCAGCCTGCTGCTGGCACTCATTGCCACGGTCATTTGTCTGGTCATTGCGTTCCCGGTGGGCTATTTTCTTTCCCGCCTGCGGGTGAACAAGCAGCACATCATGCTCATGCTGGTCATGCTGCCCATGTGGATGAACTTTTTGCTGCGCACCTACGCATGGATGGGCCTGCTCAGCATCAACGGCCCGGTGAACGCCGTTCTGGGCGTGTTCGGCCTTGGCCCCTTCAATATGCTCAACACCTCCGGTGCGGTGGTGCTGGGCATGGTGTATAACTATGTGCCCTATATGATCCTGCCGCTGTACACCAGCATGACCAAGATCGACCAGAGCCTGGTGGAAGCTGCGCAGGATCTGGGCGCTTCCACCACCAAGACCCTTCTCCGGGTGCTCATTCCCATGAGCGTGCCCGGCATCAGCACCGGCATCACCATGGTGTTCGTCCCGGCGGTGTCCACCTTTGTTATCAGCCGTATGCTGGGCGGCGGCTCCAACCTGCTCATTGGTGATCTGATCGAGATGCAGTTCCTTGGCAACAGCTACAATCTGAACGTGGGTTCTGCCATGAGCCTTGTGCTGATGATCATTGTGCTGCTGTGCATGAGCTTCACCTCCAGCTTTGATGAAGATGAAATGGAGGGCGTGTCCTGATGAAAACGAAACATCTGCGCCTGATGCAGCGCGTCTATATCGTGCTGTTTTTCTGCTTCATGTACCTCCCCATTGCATACATGATCGTATTCAGCTTCAACCAGTCCAAGGGCTATGCGCTCTTCACCGGCTTTACCCTCAAGTGGTACTCCAGCCTGCTGCACAACTCCTCCATCCTGCATGCGCTGCTGGTCTCGCTGGAAGTGGCTCTGATCTCTGCGGTCATTGCCACTGTGCTGGGTACAGCGGCAAGTCTGGGCATTGCGTCCATGGGCCGCGGGAGCCGCCTTGTCGTCACCAATATCACCTATATCCCGGTGGTCAACCCGGAGATCATCACCGGCATCTCGCTCATGCTGCTGTTCGTGGCCTACCAGCGCTTTGCCGGGGGTGTCTCCTGGCTGCCGGATACCATCATGGGCTTCCCGACGCTGCTCATTGCGCATATCGCGTTCAATGTGCCGTATGTCATCTTCAACGTCACGCCCAAGCTCAAGCAATTGGATATCAAGCTGTATGAGGCAGCGCTCGACCTTGGCTGCGACCCCAGGCAGGCCTTCTTCAAGGTCATCCTGCCGGAGATCAGCCCGGCCATCCTGTCGGCATTCCTGATCTGCCTGACCTATTCCATCGACGACTTCATGATCTCCTATTTCAACTGCGGCACGGTGGAAACGCTGCCCATCGCCATCTATTCCATGACCCGTAAAAAGGTCAGCCCGGAGATCTATGCGCTGTCCACCATCATGTTCGTGGTCATTCTGTGCATCATTCTGATCTCCAACGCAATGGAGAGCCGCAGCTACCGCCGCGACCAGAAGGCGCTGAGAGGGGAGGGCGTGTGATGAAACGTTTTGCTGTGCTGCTGCTGGCGCTGGCAATGACGGTCTGCTGTGCAATGCCCGCCTTTGCCGCCGGCACCATCGAAGTCACCGAGGATGTCTCGGTATCGGACGATTACGACTGGACCCGCTTCAAGGGCCAGAACGTGGCCATCAATGTCTATAACTGGGGCGAGTACATCTCCAACGGCTCGGACGACAGCGTGGACGTGGTGGCGGCCTTTGAAAAGCTCACCGGCATCAAGGTGAACTACACCACCTTCGACTCCAACGAGTCCATGTACGCAAAGCTCAAGTCCGGCGCAGCCAACTACGATGTGGTCATTCCGTCGGATTACATGGTGGCAAAAATGATCGCCGAGGGGATGCTCAAGCCTCTGAACTACGACAATATCCCGAACTTCAAAAAGATCGATCAGGAATACGTGGATCCGGATTACGATCCGCAGAATGCCTACACCGTGCCCTACATGCTCTGCACCACCGGCATCATTTATAACACCACTATGGTGGACAAAGCGCCCACCAGCTGGGCCGACCTGTGGGATGAGCAGTACGCAGGCAATATCCTGATGTTCAACAACAGCCGCGATGCCTACGCCATTGCTGCTTTTAAGAGCGGCCACGATATCAACCCGCAGTCCACCGAAGAGGTGGATGAGGTGGTGGAAGAGCTGAAGGCTCAGAAACCGCTGGTGCAGGCCTACGTCATGGATGAGATCTTTGATAAGATGATCGGCGGCGAGGCAGCCGTCGGTGTGTACTACTCCGGCGATGCCATCACCATGATCGACGATAATCCCGACCTTGCATGGGTGTTCCCGGAGGAAGGCAGCGTGCTTTCCGTGGACTGCATGACCATTCCTGCTGCCAGTGAACATCAGGAAGCTGCGGAAATGTTCATCAACTTCATGTGTGAGACGGACATCGGCAAGGCAAACGCCGAGTACATCGGCTACACCACCCCCATGCAGGATGTGTGGGAGGTGCTGGACGAGGATCTGAAGGAGAGCGAGATCGCTTATCCGTCCGAAGAGAAAGCCGCCAAGGAAAAGGTGTTCACTGCCCTGAGCGACGATGTGAACAGCGAGCTGGACGTGAAGTGGAGCGAAATGAAGAGCTACGACGAGGGTGGCAGCAGTCTGCTGTTCCTTGCGCTGCTGGCAGCCATGGTGGCGCTGGCCTGCTTCAACATCTGGCGCAAGGTCCGCAGGCGCAACCGCAATCAGTATTAAACGCAAAGGAGGCTGCTGCACAGAACAACGTGCAGTGGTCTCTTTTTATAGAAAGGAAAAACCATGGAACAGTTCTTTTACACCGAGACCATGACAGTCATGAACGCAGATGCCGACTTCCGCAGCCTGCTCAAGCCCAGCGCCCTGCTGCGCTATGTGGAGCAGATTTCGACAGACCACGCCCGCGCCTTTGGGATGGATGACCAGTTCTTCAAAGATCGCGGTGTGACCTTTCTGGTGGGCAAGCAGGCCCTGAAATTTGACCGTGTGCCCCAGCGTGCCGAAACGCTGACCCTTACCTCCCGGGCGCAGGTCAGCAAACACGGTTCGGTCAAACGCATCACCACCCTGACCGATGCCGAGGGCAAAGAGGTGGCTATGGTGGACTGCCGCTGGATCGTGGCAAGCCTTGCGGAGGGCCGTATCCTGCGGGAGCCGGGCTGGACGGTGGAGAATTTCTGGAACGATACGGTGGAGGGCGAGCTGCCTTTGCAGCTGCACAAGTGCAAAGATGGTCTGACCAGCGCAGGGGAGTGGACGGCGCGTTATTCCCAGTGCGATCTGAACGGCCATTTGAACAACGCATTCTATCTGGACCTTGTCTGCGATGCGCTGCCGCTGGAAGTGATGCGCAAAGGCCCCGTGACCTTTGCTTCGATCAACTACCACCGCGAGATCCCGATGGGAGAAACGGCAGAGGTGTTTTATGCCCCTTCGGCGGATGGCTGGTATGTGATCGGAAAGCACAACGGCCAGACCAGCTTTGAGTGCTATCTGGAGGTGGGAAAGACAAACGTGTAAATCGTTGATCTCTCAAGAGAACCGCTGCGCCGCTTTTAGCTGAAAATAAGCGAGCAATGCAAAAAACGTCACCTGTGCAGAAAAAACGGCGCATTTTGAGAATTGCATCCTCTGAGGAACAGGGAGTACTCTTTTATTAGAAGGATCTTCTCGTTGTCCAAAGGAGGATAAAACAAATGAAAAAACATCTCCGAGTCCTTGCGGCCGTTCTGGTACTGTGCTTCAGCCTGCTGTGCCCGGCGGCATCTGCCGCCAGTGTACAGACTGCGGCCTGCAAGCCGTCCACTGCAGCCGTTCAGACCATTTCTGCCGGAAAAAAGACGGAGCAGATGGTCTGGGTCCCAACGCACGGCGGCAAAAAATATCACAGCAAGTCTACCTGCAGCAATATGAAAGACCCGGAAAAGGTTACATTATCGAAAGCAAAAGCGGAAGGCTTCACTGCTTGCAAAAAGTGCTATTAAGAAAATAAAGAATGATCTGCAAAGCCCTTGCCGGAAATTTTCTGGCAGGGGTTTTATATGTGTCTACAAAAAGTTAACAAAAGAAATTACAGAAAAATTACAAAACCCTATTGCAAAATGGTTTCAAAAGAGTTACAATATGGTTACAGCAAGGGCACAAGCCCAGCTGAGTGTGAAATCTTTTTCTTCTTGTTTTTTTGGGATATCGGGCACAGGTTCTCCTCCTCCGGCTGTTCTCCTTCACAGTCGTGATCCATGTGCCGCACAGGCGGTATCCCGCTTCGTGTGCAAAAAAGCTCGTCCGTTCTGGACGAGCTTTTTTGCATCCATAAATCACGCAAAAACCGGCTTCTCATGCGGGAAAGTATGACCTTACGCCATTTTGGTGGGCAATTTGCCTGTTTTTCTGCAAAGGACATTTACAAAGTTTGGCGTGGCGGGGGTTTGTATTCCGGCTGGCTTTGTGGTACAGTATATACAATCAATTTATAGGTTGCAAACATGAATCCGATTGATGTTGATGCGTTAAGAGAAAAGGAGTTTGAACATGGCTTATTTCTATAAAGAACCTTCCCGCACTTTCGGTGAATATCTGCTGATCCCCGGCTATTCCTCTGCAGAGAATATCCCCACGGCTGTCAGCCTCAAGACCCCGCTGGTCAAGTACCGCAAGGGCGAGGAGGAATGCCCCCTGCAGATGAATATTCCCATGATCAGCGCTATTATGCAGGCGGTCTCTGGCGATAAGCTGGCCATTGCACTGGCCCGTCAGGGCGGCGTGTCCTTCATCTACGGTTCTCAGAGCATTGAGAACGAGGCCGCCATGGTGCGCCGCGTCAAGAGCTTTAAGGCTGGTTATGTCGTGTCCGATTCCAACCTGGCCCCCACTGCCACCCTGCACGATGTGCTGGAGCTGAAGGCACGCACCGGCCACTCCACCATTGCCGTCACTGCCGATGGCACGCCGGGCGGCAAGCTGCTGGGCATCGTTGCATCTCGTGACTACCGCATCAACCACACTCCGGATGATGCCCCTGTCACCACCTTCATGACTCCCATTGAAAAGCTGGTCACAGCACCGGAGAACACCTCCCTGCACGACTGCAACAACATCATCTGGGATAACAAGATCAACACCCTGCCTCTGGTGGATGCCGAGGGCAACCTGAAGTATATGGTGTTCCGTAAGGACTACGACTCCCACAAGAAGAACGCCAACGAACTGCTGGATAAGAACAAGAGCTATGTGGTGGGTGCTGGCATCAACACCCGCGATTACGCTGAGCGCGTGCCCGCACTGGTGGATGCCGGTGTGGATGTGCTGTGCATCGACTCTTCCGAGGGTTACTCCGAGTGGCAGAGCCGCACCATCGGCTGGATCCGTGAGCACTACGGCGATACCGTCAAGGTGGGCGCAGGCAACGTTGTGGATGCCGAGGGCTTCCGCTTCCTGGCCGAGGCTGGTGCAGACTTCGTGAAGATCGGCATTGGCGGCGGTTCCATCTGCATCACCCGCGAGACCAAGGGCATTGGCCGTGGTCAGGCTACCGCTGTCATTGAGGTGGCAAAGGCCCGCGATGAGTACTATAAGGAGACTGGCATCTACGTGCCCATCTGTTCCGACGGCGGCATCGTCCACGATTACCACATCACGCTGGCACTGGCCATGGGTGCGGATTTTGTGATGCTGGGCCGCTACTTTGCCCGCTTTGACGAAAGCCCCACGAATAAGGTGCGCATCAACGGCCAGTATATGAAGGAGTACTGGGGCGAAGGCTCCAACCGTGCCCGCAACTGGCAGCGCTACGATCTGGGCGGTTCCAGCAAGCTGAGCTTTGAGGAGGGCGTGGACAGCTACGTGCCCTATGCCGGCCCTCTGGCTGACGGTGTGCAGACCACTCTGTACAAGGTCAAGAGCACCATGTGCAACTGCGGCGCTCTGTCCATCCCGGAGCTGCAGCAGAAAGCAAAGCTGACCGTGGTTTCCTCTACCTCCATCGTTGAGGGCGGCAGCCACGACGTTGTGCTGAAGAATGCTACCCCCAATATCATCAACGGTTAACACGTTTGTTCTGAAAGCCGCCCATGCTGTTTGTGTATGGGCGGCTTTTTCTTACCGGAAATCGACCGGGATTTTTCAAAAATGCTTGCACCGCTCTGCGTTTGGTGATATCATGATAGAAACGCACTGTCAAGACAGGCAGGCGCGCAAACCTTCCCACAGGTCAGAACGGCAGGGGACAGCAAGGAGCCTTTGCCGGGTGTAAAGAAGAGAGGATACTATTCATGGACGAAATCAAGGTTGTGCCTTATATTCCAGATGAGGACTACGACAACCCCGCAATGGTCGTGGATTTTTATGAATTTACAATGGCAAACTGCCTGTTCCTGCACGGATTCAAGGACACCACGCTGGTGTTTGATATGTTCTTCCGCAAGAACCCGGATGCTCAGGGCTACTCCATCAGCGCCGGTCAGCGCAAGCTGACCCGCTTCCTGCTGAACTACCACTTCAATGCACAGGATATCTGGTGGCTGCGCACCAAGGGCATGAGTGAGGAATTCTGCGAGTATCTGCGCACCTATCAGTGGAAGGGCGACATGTACGCTCTGCCCGAGGGCACGGTGGCATACCCGCATGTGCAGATGGTGCGCATCGAGTGCGACCTCGTGGGCGCAATTCTGATCGAGACCTACCTGCTGCAGACCATGAACTTCCACAGTCTGATCGCCACCAAGGCTACCCGCGTCACCGGCCTGAACACCCACACGCCCCGCAGCGTGATGGAATTCGGCACCCGCCGTGCGCAGGGCGAAAGCGCTGGCAACGATGGTGCATATGCTGCTGTTCTGGGCGGCTGCGTGGGCACTGCCAACTGTTTGGCCGAGATGAAGTTTGGCGCGGAGGTCAAGGCTGTGGGTACCGTAGCGCACAGCTTCATCGAGTTCTTCCCCACGGAGTTTGATGCCTTCAAGGCCTTTGCCGATACCTACCCGGATTCGGTCAGTCTGCTGCTGGACACCTATAATATCATGGAGAGCGGTCTGCCCAACCTCATTAAACTGGACGATTACCTCATCGAGAAATACCCCAACGACCCGAACCGCCGCGTCAAGAGCGCCCGTATCGACTCCGGCGACCTGGCCCGCGGCTCCAAGCGCCTGCGCAAGGCACTGGATGCGGCCGGTAAGCCTTACATTAAGCTGGTGGCTTCCAATGGTCTGGACGAAAAGAAGATCGCCAACATGGAGCTGTATGAGCACGCTCATTTTGACTCCTACGGCGTGGGCGAAAACCTGATCACCTCTGCTTCCGACCCCGTGTTCGGCGGGGTGTACAAGCTGGTGGCGGTCAAGCAGCCGGACGGCAGCTACACTCCCAAGATGAAGTGCTCGGATTCCGCCAGCAAGGCCATCATTCCGGGCAAGAAGATGCCGTGGCGCCTCTACGATGAAAATGGTCAGGCCCAGTGTGACCTGATCGCCATGGATGATGAAGTCATCGAGGCGGGCAAGCCCGTCACGATGGTCAATCTGGACTCCGATGCCATCGAGCGCACCGTCACTATTACCCCCACCAAGGTCAAAAAGCTGCTGGTGCCGCATGTGCTGAATGGTCAGCTGGCCATTGAGCTGCCTTCGATCGCAGAGAAGAAGGCCTACATTGCAAAGCAGCTCACCGAGGAGACCTGGGAGAGCGAGCTGCGTCTGGAGTGCCCGCATAAGCACTATGTGAACATGACCCCGGCTGTGGCCGAGTGCCGTTCCAAGATGTATGCAGAGCTGCACGGCGGCAAGGTGTAAAATAAGCAAAATAAAAAGCCCCTCAAGCGTAAGCTTGGGGGGTCTTTTTATGCCGCCGACGGGGGTCGAACCCGTACTCTGTCTCCAGAAAGGGATTTTAAGTCCCTCGTGTCTGCCAATTTCACCACAGCGGCATACAACGCTAATAATAATACAATAGAATGGCTTCTTTGTCAAGAAAAAGCACGGAGCCCGTCTCTTCATCCTCCGTTCACGATTCATTTGTAAAAAGTGCTTTTTCTTTCCGTGGTTTCATGGTATAATAACCTTCAGATACGGCTTTCCGGGCCGCAGCCGCGTGCTTTGGCAGCGCGGCAGAAGAGGGCAGAGCGGGCAGCGTACCGCTCTGCTGGGGCAGTGCCCGCAAGATAGGGCGGGCGGGAAATACAAAAAGAGAGGCGAATCGAGATGTTGGATATGATCAAGTGCAGCACCGGCGGCGCATACTATGCCCGCGGTGAATGGGTGCCTGCAGACGGCGAAGCAAGCGCCGCACTGGCAGCAAAGGGCTTTGATGCCGCAGCCATCGAGAACGCAAAGACCGGCACCATGGCCTACAGCATTCTGCAGGCCCACAACACCAGCGGCGATGCCGAAAACCTGAAGATCAAGTTCGATGCCATGGCCAGCCATGACATCACCTTTGTGGGCATCATCCAGACGGCCCGTGCGTCCGGTCTGGAGAGATTCCCCATTCCGTATGTGCTCACCAACTGCCACAACAGCCTTTGCGCCGTGGGCGGCACCATCAATGAGGACGACCACCGCTTCGGCCTGTCCGCCGCCAAAAAATACGGCGGCATTTTTGTGCCCCCGCATCTGGCGGTCATCCACCAGTACATGCGCGAAAAGTTTGCGGGCTGCGGCAAGATGATCCTTGGCTCGGACTCCCACACCCGCTACGGTGCTCTGGGCACCATGGCCATTGGTGAGGGCGGCGGCGAGCTGGCAAAGCAGCTGCTGGGCCGCACCTACGATGTGGCTCGTCCGGGTGTTGTTGCAATTTATCTCACCGGCTCTCTGCCTGCAGGCTGCGGCCCGCACGATGTGGCCATTGCGCTGGTGGGCAAGCTGTTCAAGAGCGGCTACGTCAAGAACAAGGTGATGGAGTTTGTCGGCCCCGGCGTTGCGTCCCTGCGTCAGGATACCCGCAACGCCATCGATGCCATGACCACCGAGACCACCTGCCTGTCCTCCATCTGGGAAACAGACGAAACGACGCAGAAATTCCTTGCGGTGCATGGCCGTGCCGCCGACTATAAGAAGCTGGCTCCGGCCGACCTTGCTTATTACGACGGTGTGGTAGAGGTAGACCTTTCTGCCATCCGCCCCATGATCGCACTGCCCATGCATCCCTCCAATGCATTTACCATTGAAGAGCTGAACGCAAACCTTGAGGATATTCTCCATGCCTGCGAGCAGGATGTGCAGAAGCTGATCGGCCGCAAGGATGTCAGCCTTGACCTGTGCAGCAAGATCGAGAACGGTAAACTGCGTGTGGATCAGGGCGTGATCGCAGGCTGCGCAGGCGGTCTGTACGACAGCATTTATGAAGCTGCCTCCATCCTCAAGGGCCACACCGGCGGCTGCGGTGACTACGCCCTGAGCGTGTATCCCGGCAGCCAGCCCATCATGATGGAACTGGTGCGCACCGGGGTCATCCACGACCTGATGGCCAGCGGTGCCACCGTCCGCACTGCGTTCTGCGGCCCCTGCTTCGGCGCAGGCGACGTGCCCGCCAACGGCGCGCTGTCTATCCGCCATACCACCCGCAACTTCCCCAGCCGCGAAGGCTCCAAGCCCGGCAACGGCCAGCTTTCCGGTGTGGCACTGATGGATGCCCGCAGCATTGCGGCCACCACGGCCAACGGCGGCATTCTGACCCCGGCTACCGATATCGACTATGATCCCACCGTGCCGGAGTATCAGTACGATCCTTCCAGCTACGATACCCGCGTGTATCAGGGCTTTGGCAAGGGCGATTACGATGCCCTGCTCAAGCTTGGCCCCAACATCAAGGACTGGCCCGAAATTGCACCGCTGGGCGATAACCTGCTGCTGAAGGTGGCATCTTACATCACCGACCCTGTCACCACCACCGATGAGCTGATCCCCTCCGGTGAGACTTCGTCTTACCGTTCCAATCCTCTGGGTCTGGCCGAGTTCACCCTCAGCCGCAAGGACCCGGAGTATGTGGGCCGTGCCAAGGCCGTGCAGGCCGAAGAAAAGGCCCGCCGTGCAGGCGAGGGCAGCGCCGAGGTGCTGGCCCAGCTGCACAAGGTGCCCGGCTGCGAAAACCTGACTTGGAACGATGTGCAGATCGCATCCACCATCTTTGCCGTCAAGCCCGGCGATGGTTCTGCCCGTGAGCAGGCGGCCAGCTGCCAGCGTGTGCTGGGGGCCGGTGCCAACATCGTTACCGAGTACGCCACCAAGCGCTACCGCTCCAACCTCATCAACTGGGGTATGCTGCCGCTGCAGCTGGTGGGCGCAACGCCGTTCGGTCTGGGCGACTATGTCTTTATCCCGAATGTCCGCGAGGCCCTCAAGGGCGACCTGCAGGACATCAAGGCCTATGTGCTGGGCGACACCGCAAAGGAGTTCAGCCTGTACATGGCCCCGCTGACCGCCGACGAGCGCAAGATCCTGGCCGACGGCTGCCTGATCAATTTCTATAAGCACTGATATGATAGAAGGCTTCCTCTTTTGGGGAAGCCTTTCTCTGGTTTTCTTGGGAGGTTCATTTTCCATGCCCGGCGATCTTCACAACCATTCCACCTGTTCCGATGGCTCTGTGCCCATCCACCGCCTGCCGCTCATGGCGGCGCGGGCGGGGCTGGACACCATGGCCATTTCCGACCACGACACCCTGCTCAGCGTAAACTACTGCTATGAGCACCCTGTGCAGGACGGCGTGCGCCTGCTTCCGGCCACCGAGCTGACCGGCTATGACCATGAGCATAAGCATCGCGTGCACCTGCTGTGCTACTTCCCGGACCCGGAAAGCCGGGAACTGAAGGAGCACTGCGACATCCTGCGACAGCGCCGCAACGAGTGCGGCCTGCAAAGCGCAAAGGAGATCGAAGCGCTGTACCCGCAGTTCCGCACGGAACAGGCGCTGGAATATGCAAAGGACAGCGGTGTGCTGTTCAAAAGCGGCATTATGGAAGCGCTGCACCAGCTGGGGCTGTGCGATGCTGTGTACGGCAAGCTGTACAGTTATCTCTTTGGCTGGGAGCCGCGCGGTGTGGTGCTGCATCAGGTAAAATATCCCTCGGTGCAGGAAGTGATCGCCACGGCGAAAGCTGCCGGTGCGGTGCTGGTATTTGCACACCCGACCGTTTACAAGAGCATGCCGCTGGTGCGTCAGCTTGCCAAAGAGGGCATCATCGATGGCATTGAGGTGGAGCACCCCCGCAACAGCCCGGAGGACAGGGCCGAGTGTGCTGCTCTGTGTGAGCAGTATGGGCTGATCCATACCGGCGGTACGGACTTCCACGGCGCAAACCATAAGGTGCCGCACCCGGTGGGTACCTGTACCACGGCAGACGATCAGGTGGCCCGCATTCTGGAACTGGCCCACAAGCGCCGCGGTATTGATGTGTGACCCGGTCACATTGACATTCCGGCACGCTGCTCTATAATAGAAGCAGACGATCTTCGTCGGGATTTCTGTCAAAAAGAGAGGATTTTGAACTATGAGCAAGGAATTCAGCTTCCCGAACAGCGGCACCTGTTCCAAGCAGACCAACTTTGTGCTGAACGATGACCACACCATTGCGTCCATGGAGGTCATTGGCGGCTGCAACGGCAACCTGAAGGGTATCTGCCGTCTGGTCAAGGGCATGAAGGCCGAAGATGTGATCGACCGCATGGAGGGCACGCTCTGCGGTTTCCGCAATACCAGCTGCCCGGATCAGATCGCCAGGAACCTGAAAAAGGCTCTGGCCGAAATGGACTGAAAAATCAAACAGCGAAGGGGGAGATGCCTGCGGGTATCTCCTTTTTGTTTTCCCATCCCGACAGAAAGAGATGTTTTTTTTCTGTGCTTCGGGGCTATACTTCTTGTGAAAACGAATTTCATCAGCAAGGAGCGGGCAAATGAGTATTTGGGAAAAACTTGGCTTTGGCGGGTACAAGGGCTTTTCGCACGAGTCGGATCAGCTGCTGCGCAGTGCGGTGGAGCTTGCCGGGAACCTTGGCTGCGAAAAAGCCGATACCGGCCATCTGCTGCTGGCAATCCTGCAGCAGGATCACGGGGCGGCAGCACGGTTTCTGGAGGGCAAGCAGATCCGGGAACCGGAGGTGCGCCGTCAGCTGGCCGAGAGCCGCCGCGCACCGGCTTTGCATCTGGATCGCTACGCTCTTGCGCCGGACCTCAAGCGCACCATGGATTACGCCATCATCGGGGCACAGAACGCGCACCTGAACCGGGCCGAGCCGGAACATCTGCTCTGCGCCATGCTGGAAGATGACGGCTGCACAGCAGGCATCCTGCTGGCATCCATGGGCGTGCAGCTCACAGATGCCGTGCGGGAATGCCGCCAGCTGTCCGGGCAGTTCGTACTGCCGTATCAGACGCGGACCACGGTCAGCGCGCCGCGCGGCAGCCGCGCCAGTGATAAGTACTGCCGGGATCTGACCCGCCGTGCTGCGGAACGGGAACTGGACCCGGTGTTCTGCCGGGAAGCAGAGCTGGACCGCATGGTGGAGATCTTATGCCGCCGTCAGAAGAACAACCCCTGCCTTGGGGGGGAGCCGGGCGTGGGCAAGACCGCCCTTGCCGAAGGACTGGCCCAGCGCATTGCCACGGATCGTGTGCCCCGTGCGCTCAAGGGCCGCCGTCTGCTGGCACTGGATATGGCCAGCCTTGTGGCGGGCACCAAATACCGCGGTGACTTTGAGGAGCGGTTCAAGAACCTGCTGGAAGAGCTGGTGCGGGACGGCAACTCCATTCTGTTCGTAGATGAGTTCCACACCATCGTGGGTGCCGGTGCAGCGGAGGGTGCCATCGATGCTGCCAGCATCTTAAAACCGGTGCTGGCCCGGGGCGAGATACAAATTATCGGTGCCACCACTACCGAAGAGTTCCGCACCCACATCCAGAAGGATGCCGCACTGGAACGCCGTTTCGGCAAGGTGCAGGTAGAGGAGCCTACGCCTGCGCAGGCGCTGGATATCCTCAACGGGCTTGCGCCGCGCTATGAGCGCTACCACAATGTCTGCCTTCCGCCGGAAGCGCTGCAGGCTGCGGTGGAGCTTTCGGTGCGGTATCTGCCGGGGCGCTTTCTGCCGGATAAGGCCATCGACCTTGTGGACGAAGCCTGTGCGGCGGCACGCATCCGGGCCGAGCAGGCAAAGCAGTCAAAGCCCACGCTGATGCCGGACGATATCGCCCATGTGGTGGCGCAGGCCAGCGGTGTTCCGGTGGAGCGGGTAGGTGAGCAGGAGCGGGAACGGCTGGACAAGCTGGAAGAACGTCTCAACGCCGAGATCGTGGGCCAGAGCCGGGCTGTGGCTGCGGTGGCAGGTGCCATCCGGCGCAGCCGCACCGGTCTTGGCGAGCCGGGCCGGCCCATGGGTGCCATGCTGTTTCTTGGCCCCACGGGAGTGGGCAAAACGGCTCTTGCCCGGGCGCTGGCGGTCAGCTGGTTCGGCAGCGAAAAAGCCCTGCTCAAATTTGATATGTCGGAGTATCAGGAGCAGCACCCCGCTGCCCGGCTGCTGGGTGCGCCGCCGGGCTATCTGGGCCATGACGAGGGCGGACAGCTGACCGAAGCAGTGCGCCGCCGCCCTTACAGTGTGGTGCTGTTTGACGAGATCGAAAAGGCACACCCGGACATTCAGAACATCCTTTTGCAGATACTGGAAGATGGCCAGCTGACCGATGCCATGGGCCGCAAGGCGGATTTCCGCAACACCATCGTACTGCTCACCTCAAACCTCGGCGCACGTTTTTTGGCGGGTCAGAGCACGCCGCTGGGCTTTGCGGCGGGCAGCGAAGCCGTGTTTGAAAAGCAGTCTGCGCAGGCCATTGAGGAGGCAAAAAAGTGGTTCCGGCCAGAGCTGGCAGGCCGTCTGGACGAGATGATCGTATTCCGTCCGCTGGCCGACGACAGCCTGTGCGCCATTGCCGAAAAAATGCTGTGCCAGCTGGAGCAGCGTGCCGCCCGCAGCGGCTACCAGCTGCATCACACACCGCGGGTAGGGCAGGCGCTGGCAGCAAAGGCCCACTCTGCCTACGGGGCCAGAGAACTGCGCCGCGCAGTGGACAGGGCAGTGGAGCAGGCACTTGCGGATCAGATCGCATCCGGCACGGCCTGCGTGGGCCAGCACTGGACAGCGGACTGCTCGGCGGATGGTGCTATCGTCCTGCGGGAGGACGAAACCGCAACACTGTAAAGCATCTGAAGCTCAAAAGGACCGCCCTGAGTTACAAGACCCGGGGCGGTATTTTTTTGTCTGCAGGGGGCGGGCGGAAGCGATTCACGCAGCTTTTAGCGCGATTCACGCAGGTTTTGTTCTACTTTTTGCAAAAATATGGTATGCTTCCCTCAAAGCATACCCCCCCCCGTAAATAAAACGAAACAAAAAGGAGAAAACTGTATGAAATTGCACAAGCTTATCCAGCGCGCTTCGGCGGCGGCTGTGGCCTCGGCCATGATACTGTCGGTGACACTGCCAACATTGGCTGCGGCCCCGGACGGAACGGGCAATGCCGCTGTGGCAGATATGGTAAGTTTGACGAACGGTATTGCCGCTTTGAGCGAGGAAGACGAAGGGCGAGATACCGGTATCACCGTCAACGGCCAGAGTGTGCTTGTCAACAGTACCGTGGTCGATAATATCCCGATTCAGTTTACAGGCGGCACGGATGTCAGCACCCTGACGATCCTGCAGGCAGTTGCCGGCGATCTGACGATCAATGTCCCCACCGCTGCGGGCGATGTTGATGTAGTGATGGAAACAGCAAGCGGTGCAGCTGTCGGCGGAATACTGACCGTGACCGGTGCACACAACGTGACCATAACCGGTGAAACCATGGTGGCAGATCGAGCGGATATTGGCGATATCAGCGGTGATCTGACCCTGATCGCAACGGGTGAGGGCGGCATGGCGATCCGTCATTGGATATCGGTCTGCGTTTCTTCTAATAGTGGCGAAAAGGCAATTTATGTCGGCAGCAACAGAGAAATGGAACAGTTTGAAAGCCGTATCGGGGATCCTTTCGTATGCTACAGTTGGGATCCTTCGGAAGCTTATATCAGCGTCCGGAAAGCACCTGCCTACCCGGTAACAGTGTATGGAGGAAAACTCGATAACTCTGAGAATAACACGACCTTTTACAAAGGTGAAACTGTATGGGTGAAAACCTCCCGGCCAGAAAAGGGCTTGAAATTCAACCGCTGGCTTTTTCCGGCTGACGTAAAAACTACCGATGACCCGACAGATATGGCCTTTTTCTTTACCATGCCAGACCATGCGGTGGAAGTGACGGCAAATTGGGAACTTTACACCGGCAGCGAACCGACGGTGTTCTGGGAATGTTACACCGGTAGCGGTTTGCTTACCCCGGATAATACTCCGCAGAATCCGGCTGGCATGTCAAACATGACCGTTTCCTATGACTCCGCAAGCAGGACATACACGGTCGACCTTAAGGACGATCTTTGGAGCTCGGTGGATTTCAAAGGCAACGAAAATCCGCACATCAAGGTCAAAGGGGAACTGGAAAATTCCGTCCATATTTCCGGTGCAAACAATGTAAGCGTCGATATTGATTCCAAGAATAAGGAAACAGAGCTGAATGTGGACTGCGCTGGTACTCTGAAGCTGAAAAATAATACCGGGAACTCTCCTCTGGAACTGAAACTGACCTATAAGCAGGCCGAAGGCGCGGGATACACTGTGGTGCTGGACGGCAAAGAACTGGAAGAAACTCCTGCTTATGTAAGCCTGAACGAGAGCCTGACCATCATCCCGGACATCTCGGACCCCATCCCGGATGATTCCAGTGCGGGCGGCGACAGCTCCGATGCCGCAGGGGCTCTTGTGGCAGCAGCTGTTGCAGGTGCTGCTGTCTTTGGCGGCTACACCATCATCACGGAACTGATGCTGCAGGATCTTCTGCCCGAGGGCGCGGCGATCCCCAAAAATCAGGCCCAGCTGGCAAAACTGGTCTGGCAGACGGCGGGTTTTCCGGAACCGGAAAATGCTTCTGCCTTTGCCAATATGACGGACCCCGAAACAGCCAAAGCTGCACAGTGGTGCGTGGAGCAGGGCTATTTGGATGCGGATTTCGATCCCGACAGATGGACCCCGAAATTCAAGGTCATCCAGACATGGAATAAGGCATTCCCCAAACAGTAAACATCCCCCCGAAGGGAGCGGAGACATCCGCTCCTTTTTTGTGCGTACGGGGCAGGGACATTGTGAGATTGGCTCTTGCATCCTTTTGGTTTTCTGTTATCATAGAAGCAACAGAATTGCAGGAGGAAGTCCATGCGCACATTATTTCTTTTGAACCCAACTGCCGGTAAGGCCGATTGCACCCGTACGCTGCCGCAGCAGATCAATGCTGCCGCCGCGCGTGCAGGGCTTGCGCCGGAAGAATATACCATTCAGGTCACAAATCACGCCGGTCATGCCCGGGAGCTGGCCAATGTCGCTGCGCAGCAGGCCCGGCAGAGCAGGGAAGAACTGCGGGTCTTCACTGCCGGCGGCGACGGCACCTTCAACGAAGCACTCACCGGGATCTATGGCTATGCAAATGCAGCCGTGGGCTGTCTGCCCTTTGGCAGCGGCAACGATTTTCTGCGCACCTTTGGTACAAAGGAAGAGTTTCTGGATCTGGATGCCCAGCTGGCCGGTGGGCCGGTGAGCATCGATCTGATGCAGACCAGCCTTGGCCTTTCGGCCACCATCTGCGCTGCCGGTCTGGATGCGCAGGTTGCCTACGGCATCCCGAAGTTCCGGCGCATCCCGCTGTGCGGCGGCGAGATGGCCTATGTGCTTTCCATTGTGGAACAGCTGTGCGGACACATCGGCCGCAGGGTGGAGTACACCATCGATGGTGAAACGCTGGATGTGGACTGCCTGATGTGTGCCATCTGCAATGGCCGCACCTATGGCGGCGGTTTCTGTGCAGCGCCGGAAGCACAGCCCGACGACGGCTGGCTGGATGTATATATCATCCGCAAGGTGAGCCGCGTGACCATTGCAAAGCTGCTGGGAATGTACAAGAGCGGCAAGCACTTCCAGAACGGTCAGCTCGTCAGGGCTGCAGAGCCGTACTTCATTTACCGCCGCGCAAAACAGGTGAGCCTGCGCGCTGCGGATGGCCGCGGGCCGATCGTTGCCACGGCAGACGGTGAATGCGCACCCAAGGAGCAGATCACTGTACAGGTACAGCCGCTGGCAGGGCGCATCCTTCTGCCAAAGCCTGCTTTTGAGCGCTTTGCAGCGCAGAGAACGGCACAGAGTGCAGGCCGAACATGAAAAACCAGAAGAAGAGACAGCTTTTTTGTCCAAGAAGAAAGCTGTCTCTTTTTCGCTGTACGGCTGATTTTTTCATCTGTCATAAATTCTTAACAAAAAGAAGCAAAAAAGGTCTTGATTTTTCGGGTCAAGATGAGTACAATACACTTAGCACTCAGAGAAATGGAGTGCTAAAGAATCAAAGAGCCAACATGAGGCCCTTTGGACACAGCAAAGTTTTAAATTATATTTTTACTATAGGAGGGCAAGAACTATGAAGATCATTCCTCTTGCAGACCGTGTTGTCATTAAGGCTGTTGAGGTTGAGGAGACCACCAAGGGCGGTCTGATCCTGACCGGCAGTGCTAAGGAAAAGCCTCAGGTGGCTGAGGTCATCGCTGTCGGCCCCGGCGGCGTTGTGGACGGCAAGGAAGTCAAGATGACTGTGAAGGTCGGCGACAAGGTCCTCACCAGCAAGTACTCCGGTACCGAGGTTAAGGTGGACGGCGAAGAGTGCACCATCGTCCGTCAGGGCGATATTCTGGCAGTCGTTGAGGACTGAGCGGTTTCCCCTCTGATATTTGAAAATTGAGCTTTAAAGGAGCGATTTGATTATGGCTAAGCAGATCAAGCAGGGCGAGGATGCCCGCAAGGCACTGTGTGCCGGTATCGATACCCTGGCAAACACCGTTAAGATCACCTTGGGCCCCAAGGGCCGCAATGTGGTGCTGAGCAAAAAGTTCGGTGCACCGGTCATCACCAACGATGGCGTGACCATTGCCAAGGAGATCGAGCTGAAGGACGAGTTCGAGAACATGGGCGCACAGCTGGTGCGTGAAGTCGCTACCAAGACCAACGACGCAGCAGGCGACGGCACCACCACCGCAACCGTTCTGGCACAGGCCATGGTCACCGAGGGCATGAAGAATGTCACCGCCGGTGCAAACCCCATGGATATCCGCCGCGGCATGAGCAAGGCTGTTGCCAAGGCTGTTGAGACCATCAAGGCTCACAGCCAGAAGGTGAAGGACAGCAACGATATCGCCCGCGTCGGCACTATTTCTGCAGGCGACCCCGAGATCGGCCGTCTGATCGCCGAGGCTATGGAGAAGGTCACCTCCGATGGCGTTATCACCATTGAGGAGAACAAGACCACCGCTGAGACCTACAACGAGATCGTGGAAGGCATGCAGTTCGACCGCGGCTACCTTACCCCGTATATGGTCACCGATACCGACAAGATGGTGGCTGATCTGGACAACGCCGCTATCCTGATCACCGATAAGAAGATCAGTGTGATTCAGGATCTGGTCCCTCTGCTGGAGCAGGTGATGCAGAACGGTCTGAAACTGCTGATCGTGGCTGAGGACATTGAGGGCGAGGCTCTGTCCACTCTGATCGTCAACCGCCTGCGCGGCACCCTGAACGTCTGCGCTGTCAAGGCTCCCGGCTTTGGCGACCGCCGCAAGGAAATGCTGCAGGATATCGCAACCTTGACCGGCGGCACCGTGATCTCCTCCGATCTGGGCTATGAGCTGAAGGATGCTACTGTCCAGATGCTGGGCCATGCCCGTCAGGTGAAGGTCTCCAAGGAGAACACCACCATCGTTGGCGGTGCAGGCGATAAGGATGCCATCGCAGCCCGTATCGCTCAGATCCGCAGCCAGATCGAGGCCGCTACCAGCGATTTCGACCGTGAAAAGCTGCAGGAGCGTCTGGCAAAGCTGGCTGGCGGCGTGGCCGTCATCAAGGTCGGCGCTGCTACCGAAGTTGAGATGAAGGACAAGAAGCTGCGCATCGAGGATGCTCTGAACGCAACCAAGGCTGCTGTTCAGGAAGGTGTTGTTGCCGGCGGCGGCACTGCTCCTATCAATGCGATTCCCGCTGTGCGCGAGCTGTGCGACACGCTGGAAGGCGACGAGCGCACCGGTGCCAAGATCGTTCTGAAGGCTCTGGAAGCTCCTCTGCGCCAGATCGCTAAGAATGCCGGTCTGGAAGGCAGTGTCATCATCGACAAGATCATCTCTGCCAACAAGCCCAACTACGGCTTTGATGCTCAGAACGAGGTCTTTGTGGACGATATGATCGCCGCTGGCATCGTTGACCCCACCAAGGTCACCCGTTCCGCTCTGGAGAACGCAGCCTCCGTCGCTGAGATGGTGCTGACCACCGAAAGTCTGGTCGCTGACCTGCCGGAACCCCCTGCTGCACCCGCTGCTGCAGGCGGTGACATGGGCGGTATGGGCGGCATGTACTAATAACTGCCTGAAAACCGCATGAACACTTGATTTTTGGAGCGTGCGAAAACGGATTTACGCCAAACTTACGCCACTTACGCCAAAAATCAAAGCGCACTATAGGGTAACAAAATCGGCACTCGCTGAAAAGCGGGTGCCGATTTTTGTATCACGAAAAGCTGATGGATGCTGCACACTACACACCGTCAGCTTTTTCGTTTACAGGGGAAAAAGTGGGTGGTATAATAGAAATAGAGTTTTGTAAGAGCACCTTCATAGTCAAGACTATAAAAGAATACGGATAAGCATAAAACCGGTGGATGATATGAAAATTCTGGATAACATCACCAATACCGTTCGAGATGATCTGCGGGTGGAAATCAAAAAAGGCAGCAGGATGTCTATTGCGGCAGCCTGCTTTTCGATGTATGCCTACAAAGAGCTGAAGAAGCAACTGGAAACCGTAGACGAGTTCAAATTTATCTTTACATCCCCCACGTTTGTGAAGGAAAAGGCTGAAAAGCAGAAGCGGGAGTTCTATATTCCCCGCATTTCTCGTGAAACGAGCCTTTACGGTACAGAGTTTGAAATCAAACTGCGCAATGAGATGACCCAGAGAGCCATCGCAAAGGAATGCGCAGACTGGATCAGAAGAAAGGCTGCGTTCAAATCGAACACCACCGGCGAAAATATGGCTGGCTTCATGACGGTGGATTCCGGTGTAGCACAGACCGCTTATATGCCGATTGGCGGCTTTACAACGGTCGATATTGGCTGTGAGCGCGGAAATAACAGCTACAACATGGTCAACTGCATGGAGGCTCCGTTCGCACAGCAGTACATGAAGCTGTTCGATTCTCTTTGGAACGACCGGGACAAAATGCAGGATGTCACCGATGTGGTTCTGGAAAATATCAGCACGGCTTATGCAGAAAATTCCCCGGAGTTCATCTACTTTATGACGCTGTATCATGTGTTCAGCGAGTTTTTGGACGACATCTCAGAAGACGAATTGCCGAATGAGGCAACCGGCTTCAAGCAGAGCAAGATCTGGAGCCTGCTGTACGACTTCCAGAAGGATGCGGTGCTTGCCATCATCAATAAGCTGGAAAAGTACAACGGCTGTATCCTTGCGGACAGTGTTGGCCTTGGTAAGACCTTTACCGCACTGGCTGTCGTAAAGTATTATGAGAACCGAAACAAGTCGGTTCTGGTGCTGTGCCCCAAAAAGCTGGCGGAAAACTGGAATACCTACAAGGACAACTATGTGAACAACCCGATTGCATCGGATCGGCTGAATTATGATGTCCTGTTCCACACAGACCTGTCCAGAAGCAGCGGAAAATCGAATGGCCTCGATCTGGATCGCCTGAACTGGGGCAACTACGATCTGGTAGTCATTGATGAATCGCACAACTTCCGCAACGGCATCGGTACGCACAGCAAGACGCAGGACAACCGTTACCAGCGGCTGATGGACAAGGTGATCCGTGCCGGAGTTAAGACCAAGGTGCTGATGCTTTCGGCAACGCCGGTCAACAACCGCTTTGTGGATTTGAAAAATCAGCTGGCCCTTGCCTATGAGGGAAACTCCGAATATCTGGATGAAAGGCTGAACACCTCAAAGAGCATTGAAGACATCTTTAAGCAGGCGCAAAAAGCCTTTAACGCATGGAGCAAACTGAAACCAGAAGAGAGAACCACGGATGCGCTGCTGCGGACATTGGATTTCGACTTTTTTGAGCTGCTGGACAGTGTGACCATCGCACGTTCCCGTAAGCACATCGAGAAGTACTATAACACCAACGCTATCGGAAAGTTCCCGGAGCGGTTGAAGCCGATCTCTGTTCGGCCATGCCTGACAGACCTGAATAATGCCATCAACTACAATGAGATTTACGAGCAGCTGATACAGTTGAGCTTGTGCGTCTATATGCCCTCCAACTACATCTTCGCAAGTAAGATCCAGAAATATCAGGAGCTGACACACAATAAGGGCGAGAATCTGACCCAGAGAGGCCGTGAGCAGGGTATTTGTCGGTTGATGAGTATCAACCTGCTGAAACGGCTGGAAAGCTCTGTACATTCGTTCCAGCTGACCCTGATGCGCATCAAGAAACTGATTGATGGTACGATTCAGTCCATTGACCAGTTTGAACGCTCCGGCCACGCTGATCTGGATATATACGACATGGCCGGAGACGATTTTGACATGGACGATGAGAACACTGACTTTTTCACCGTCGGCAAAAAAGTCAAAATCGATCTTGCGGATATGGATTGGAAGAGTTGGCGTGATGAACTTCGAAAAGATGCAGAAATTCTGGAGCTGTTGACCTTTATGGTGGCAGATATCACACCGCAGCACGACACCAAGCTACAAGAACTGTTCCAGCTGCTGTCCGAAAAAATTGAGCATCCGATCAATGCCGGCAACAAGAAAGTGCTGATTTTTTCTGCATTTTCGGATACTGCAGAGTACCTCTTTGACAATGTGAGTACATTCGTAAAGCAGAAGTATGGGCTAGATACCGCTGTCATTACCGGATCGATTGATGGGCGAACCACGATCAAGGGCTTCAAGGCAACACTCAACAATGTACTGACCTGTTTTTCTCCGCTCTCCAAAGACCGGGATGTTCTGATGCCCGGTAGTACCACGGAGATTGATGTACTGATTGCGACAGACTGCATTTCCGAAGGCCAGAACTTGCAGGACTGCGATTATCTGATCAACTATGACATTCACTGGAACCCGGTACGCATTATCCAGCGTTTTGGACGAATCGACCGTATCGGCAGCAGAAACCAGTACATCCAGCTTGTGAATTTCTGGCCTGATCTGACGCTGGACGATTACATCAACCTGAAATCCCGTGTGGAGACCCGCATGAAAATCACAGTTATGACCTCTACCGGAGATGATGACCTTATCAACCCCGAAGAAAAGGGCGATTTGGAATACCGCAAGGCACAGTTGAAACGCTTGCAGGAAGAGGTCGTTGACATCGAGGATATATCGGACGGCATCTCCATCATGGATCTGGGACTGAACGAGTTTCGGCTCGACCTGCTGGATTACATCAAACACAACGGTGATCTGGACAAGAAGCCCCGTGGACTTCATGCGGTGGTTCCAGCTACGGATGAACTGCCGGAGGGCGTGATCTTCGTGCTGAAAAACATCAATAACAGCGTCAATGTGGACAATCGGAACTGCATCCATCCGTTCTACATGGTTTACATCGGCATGGATGGGCAGATCATCTGCGACTACCTGAACCCCAAAAAGATGTTGGACGATATCCGGCTGCTGTGCCGTGGAAAGACTGAGCCAATCAAAGAGGTATACGAACGCTTCAATCGGGAAACAGACGATGGAAAGGACATGGCAGAAATGTCCGAATTGCTGAGTGAAGCCATTGATTCAATCATTGATGTTAAAGAAGAAAGCGATATCGACAGTCTGTTCTCTGCGGGCGGAACAACGGCATTACTCAGTCAGGTGTCTGGGCTGGATGACTTTGAGTTGATTTGTTTTCTTGTCGTGAAATGAACACATAGAGGTGAAAAACGTGCTGGACTTGCCTGTATCTACCGAGTTCAATAAACGCATCCCGAAGCAGAAGTTCTATGAGAACATCGCTGTCACTCCGGCTATGAAGAAAGCCTTTGTCGAACAGATCAGGATCATCTACTGGCGCAATAAGATTGCGACCGCCACCCTGAATCTGGCTGCTGGCGGGCAGGTGACGGAGATCGAGGTGTTCGAGGTGCGGCTGTCTGCCCCGGAGCTGGACGAGAGTGTGCTGCGCCAGATCGACCGGGAAATTCCGTATCACATCCTCTTTCTGCTGGAATACGAGGGCAAGTATCGTGCTGTCATCGGCTACAAGGAGGCTGCGGCGGGTAAGACGGCCTTTAAGGTAGACCGCTATTATTCTACGGACTGGCTGGACGAGGACGACCTGCCGGTGCATCTGGAAGGGCTTACGCTGGATGCCGTATACGAGAACTTTGTCCGTCAGATTGCAGGTGATGCGCTTGGCACAGGAGAAAGTGCGTCCCTGAAAGACAGTGTGGAGCAGCAGAAGCAACAAGAGCAGCTGGAAAAGCAGATTGCGGCACTGGAAGCCAAAATCCGTAAGGAAAAGCAACCAAGGAAAAAATTTGAGATGGTTCAAAAAGCTAAAATGTTAAAAGAAAGGCTGAAACATGTCTAATTCTATGATTTCAAAGCATAGTAAATCGGCTTTTGACGAGTCTGAATCTATCACAATTCTAAAAGGTCTTTTGGAATCAACGCGTGAAATTAAAACTTTTTTCGGCGAAAATGATCGAACACCTAATTATGATGGAACGTTTGAGCTTGTAAACAATGAATGTGAACCTGTCAAACAATTTATCGTCCAAATAAAAAAGGTTGACAAATTGGTACGCAACACAAAAGGAAAAAATATTGGGAAATATGATTATTCACTCAAAACAAATTTCTTGCAGTATGTTAAAGACAAGGTGACGGAATGTCCGGCAATTTACTTTGTAATAGATCTTTCAACGAAAAAAGTCTTTTGGATATATCTTTCGGATAAGATGCTGATGCAGTTGAATTTTGAAGGGAAGAAGACGGTTAAATATCATTTTTCGGAGACCGAATCTATATCTGATATCAACTCTTTCATTTTAGAAATGAGGCATATCGCTCAAGAACGCAATCGACTTTTTGTATATAAAACATCTCAGCAGATTTCGGAACTTCAAGATGCTGTGGATTACCTTAACCAGCACTTGAATGGTGATTTGAAGAAGATAAAGGAACGTGTTTTTCCGGATTTGTGGAGGATTGGCATTAAGTATAGCTCGAACCGTGATATTCAGGTTAATGATAGAACGATTCAAGTTGCTGGGTGTGTTGCGTTGTATCCTCAAATGCGTGGAAATCTTGACACAGGAGTGCACGAATATGACTGGAATATAAAAGAAAATATGTTTACACATTTTTCTTTTATATCTGAAACCGATTTGAAGAAATATAGTAAAAACACACTGCATGAAATTATTCAAAACTATTTTAGAATCGGAATACAGAACGACTGCTTACCGACACTTGTGCTGTTAGAACAGGTGGAGGACTTTATTGAAAAAAGCAACTGTTTCTTTGAAAAATCAAAATCGAATATATACTTGCCATCGAATATTTGCCGTAGATTCGTTTTATTGCATAATTACATGTGCTTTGTCCTCTCAGGATATGCATCTTCAGATAAGGAAATTGCATATGTAAAACGGACAAATGAAATCCTCTCTCATGGAAGAAAAAATTTCTACGATATCTTTGAGTGCGCACGTTCATGTCCGGAAGATTTCAAAAAATATTGTGCTTCTGGAAGGGATGATGAAAACCGTTTTCGAGGAAGTATGCTTGAGCTTTTGACAGATGAAAGTGTACGGTGGCTTTTGGCAATTCTTGAACTTGAAAAACGGAAGGTGCAAGAGATTGCTCCTGTTTGGAGATATCATTGGTACGATTTGGTTCAACTCAATAAACCTGATTATATTTCCAGATGCAATGATATATGCGGAAAACTGTTTTCTAAGTTGCCTGATTTGTACGAAGAAACGTATCATAATATCTTTGACACAAATAAATATCTTCTTCAAAATAGATATGTTTATAAGCTGATTTGTGACAGCCTCGATAATTCAAAATATTTAGGGATAGAGTCTCAATGCTATCAGGCAAAAAAATTCAGTATACAGATGGAACCGTCTCTTTCGTTGGATTTCCCAAATGGGGATATCCCAGAGGGACTTATGTCGGCAACTGGAAGCATGTCGATAGGAATGTTTGTACAGAAGCGAAAACTATACTACGATTCGATTTGTTGCCTTCTTTATCGTGGTATCTGTAAAGGACTGGAATTTGAGGAGACAGATTTGCCACTATATGAACATGAAAACGTTAAATTCTATTTATAAAAACGAGAGGTTATCTGATGGAAACTCTAAAAATGCACAGCCTTGACGGTGTACAGCGCAACATTGAGCTGATCGGCAAGCTGTTCCCCAATGCAATTACCGAGGTGAAACGCAACGGCAAAGTAGAACACGCCATTGACTTTGACGTTCTGCGGCAGGAGCTTTCCGATTCCATCGTGGAGGGTCGGGAAGAGCGTTACCAGTTTACATGGCCGGACAAGAAAAAGGCGATGCTGGCGGCCAATGCGCCCATTACGGCAACGCTGCGCCCGGTTGTGGCAGACAGTGTGGGCAAGGACGGCACGCCCGGCGGCTTTGACAGTGAAAACCTCTACATCGAGGGCGATAATCTGGAAGTGCTGAAGCTTTTGCAGGAGACCTATCTGGGTAAGGTCAAGATGATCTACATTGACCCGCCGTACAACACCGGCAATGACTTTGTTTATAATGATGAATTTGGAATGAGGGGCGAGGAATGGAACGCCACCAGCGGAAACTATGATGAAGAGGGAAACCAGATCGTTGGCAGGCTGGAACTGAATACAGAGAGCAACGGTCGATTTCATACGGATTGGCTCAATATGATTTATCCGCGCCTGAAATTAGCAAAGGATTTGCTTGCAGATGATGGGGTTGTTTTTATTAGCATTGATGATAGTGAGCAAGGAAATCTCAAAAAAATATGCGATGACATTTTTGGCGAATGCAATTTTGTGAATACCGTGATTTGGGAAAAGCGTTACAGTCCTCAAAATGCTGTACAGTGGTTTTCTGAAAATCATGATTTTATTTTGGTATATGCAAAAAATAAAATGATTTGGCATCCACAGCTTTTGGAACGAACGGATGAGATGAACGCTCGATATACAAATCGAGATAATGATCCTCGTGGTCCATGGAAGGCAAGCGACTCTTATGCACAGGCGGGGCATGGAACAAAAAATCAATTTTACATCTTGACGGCACCAAATGGAAAAAAGCATTATTTGCCAAGCGGACAGTGCTGGAGATATACAGAAGAAGCAATGCAAAAGTTGATTCAAGATAATCGAGTATGGTTTGGTGAAGATGGAAATAATGTTCCTGCCATCAAAAAGTTTTTGAGTGAAGTAAAACAAGGGATGGCTTGTCAAACAATTTGGAACTATGAAGATGTTGGGCATAGCCAAGAGGGGAAAAAGGATGTCAAAAGCTTATTCCCTGATAGAGTTCCATTTGATACACCTAAACCTGTTCGTCTTATTAAGAGGATTATTCAACTTTCAGGACAAGATGATTTTATTGCAATGGATTTCTTCTCTGGTTCTGCTACAACCGCCCATGCTGTGATGCAGTTGAACGCTGAAGATGGCGGGCACCGAAAATTTATCATGGTGCAGTTGCCGGAAAAGACGGACGAGAAGAGCGAAGCGTACAAGGCTGGCTATAAGAACATCTGCGAAATCGGCAAGGAACGTATCCGCCGTGCGGGCAAGCAAATTCTGTCCGCAGTGGGAGGACGGTTGTCAATGGATGGAGTGCGGCTTGACACAAACTCCACTCTCAACACTCCAAACTCCACACTGGATATGGGTTTCCGGTGTTTGCGGTTGGACAGCAGCAATATGGAAAACGTCTACTACACGCCGGAAGAAATCAGCCAGCAGGATCTGTTCTCGCTGGTGGATAACGTAAAACCTGACCGTACCCCGGAAGATTTGCTGTTCCAGGTGATGCTGGATCTGGGTGTGCTGCTGTCCAGTCCCATTGAGGTGAAAGAGAGTGCGGGCAAAAAGGTGTTCAATGTGGCAGATGGTTTCCTGCTGGCCTGCTTTGACCATGATGTGACCGAGGAGACCGTCAAGTCTATTGCTCAGATGAAGCCCTACTATGCCGTGTTCCGTGACAGCTCCATAGCAAACGACAGTGTTGCGACAAACTTTGACCAGATTTTTGAAACGTATAGCCCGGAGACGGTAAGGAAGGTACTTTGATGATGACTGAAATTAAATATCCCGAAATCGATCTTTATCACTATACATCTATAGAGTCACTCATGTCTATTTTGCAAAACGAGACGATTCGCCTGACAGATTATCGATTCTTAAACGATACGCAGGAATTATCATACGCTCTTGCATGGTTGAAAAGCATTTTACAGTCAAGGTCAGAGGATGATTTTGTCAAAAAACTTTTGATTGCAATTGAAAACATTGAGCATGGAAAAATTGAGCGCTTAAAAGGCGTTGGAGAGAATCTCCCTTATGTTCACAATAGTTTGTGTGATGTGAAGTACTATATTTTATCTTTGTCGCAAAGTTTCGATGATCTTCCGATGTGGCGAATGTATGCGAAAAATGGATGCTGTATAAAGTTCAATAGTCAGAAAATGTATGAATTTTTTTATGGCTTTCGCGATGCGAATCTGAAAAATGGCGTTACAAATTTAATAAACGGGAAAGTAAATTATCACGTGAGAAACGAGCTTGAGGATAGAATAAAGCTTTGGTGTAGTTTGAAGAATGAACTGATGATTTATGACGATATATTAAGGTTTTGCCTGCTTATAAAATCACCATCGTTTTCTTTTGAGCATGAGTATCGAATTGGTATTCCTTTTGAAGACCAATACATGGATAAGAATTGCTCAAAGGAGTTCTTTCTGTCAGGAACAACGATTCGTCCACAACTGGAATTGAAAAATTTTCCGATTAGAGATATTGTGGAAGAAATAACTATCAGTCCGTTTGTTACTTCAGAACTAACAAAAATAGGGATGCAGGAACTTTTGGCTTCAAAAGGAATTTCACCTAGTATTGTGAAGTTGTCGAATGTTCGGATAAGGTAAGAAAGGCGGCTTTCCGTGGCAGAAAGAAGAAGAAAAGAATCTATCCGTAGTTCCGCAGCGGAGTACCTGACCTTTGTGGCATCCACAGGCGAAAGCGATGTAAGCTTTGAAATGCGCTATGAGGATGAAAACATCTGGCTGACGCAGAAGATGATGGCGGCACTGTATGATGTGGATGTGCGCACGGTCAACGAACATATCAAAAAAATCTATGCAGACGGCGAACTGACCGAGCAGGCAACTATCCGGAAATTCCGGATAGTTCAGACCGAGGGCACTCGGCAGGTCAATCGGGAACTGACACATTATAATTTGCAACTGATTATTGCAGTCGGCTTCAAGGTGAACAACCAGCGGGCGGTGCAGTTCCGCAAGTGGGCGGGGCAGATCGTCAAGGACCACACCATTCAGGGCTGGACAATGGATGTGGAACGGCTGAAAAAAGGCCACATGTTCACCGATGAATATTTTGAGCGTCAGTTGCAGCAGATTCGTGAAATTCGTCTGTCGGAGCGCAAGTTCTACCAGAAAGTGACGGATTTGTACGCAACAGCGTTTGATTACGACAAGGATGCCAAGACGACCCGGCTGTTCTTCCAGACGGTTCAGAACAAGATGCACTATGCTGTGCATCGCCACACGGCGGCGGAACTGATCGTGGAGCGTGCCGATGCCAACAAGGAACACATGGGGCTTACCACATGGGAAAATGCGCCGGACGGAAAAATCCTGAAAGCAGATGTGACGGTGGCCAAGAACTACCTGAGCAAAGAGGAAATGAACTATCTGGAGCGTATTGTGTCGCTCTATCTGGATTATGCCGAGCTGCAAGCGGAACGCAAGATTCCCATGAGCATGGAGGACTGGGCAAAGCGGCTGGATGGTTTTCTGGAGTTCAACGGCAACGAACTGCTGACAGGCCCCGGTAAAATCAGCGCAGAGCAGGCAAAACTCCATGCGGAAACCGAATACGAAAAGTATCGTGTCATTCAGGATCGCCTGTATGAAAGTGACTTTGACCGGTTCCTGATGCTGGAGCAGGAGGTAAACCACAAAGATGAAGTTTAGTTTTAAGATTCAGCAGTACCAGACGGATGCTGTGGATGCGGTGGCACGGGTCTTTCAGGGTCAGCCCTACAATGCAGGCGTGTCGTACCTGCGGGATATGGGAAGCCTGTCTGCGCAGCCGCAGCAGTTGAGTCTTGTTTCCAATGGGGACGATGCAGCACAGGTGGAGTTACAGGATTTGATCAACGATTCCGGTTTTAAGAACGAAGCACTCCAACTGACCGAGCAGGAGCTGCTTCAGAACATCCGCACATTGCAGGCAGAAGCAAACATCCATCAGTCGGAAAAGCTGGTTGCCCCGCTGGGCAGGTGTTCTCTGGATATTGAGATGGAAACCGGCACAGGCAAAACCTATGTTTACATCAAGACCATGTTCGAGCTGAACAAGCGGTATGGTTGGAGCAAATTTATCGTTGTTGTGCCGAGTATCGCCATCCGTGAAGGCGTAAAGAAGTCCTTTGAGATCACTGCCGATCACTTTATGGAGTGCTACGGCAAAAAGGCACGGTTCTTTATCTATAACAGCAGCAACCTGAATCAGTTGGATTCCTTTTCCAGCAATTCCGGCATCAATGTCATGATCATCAACACGCAGGCGTTTGCGGCATCCATGAACGAGGACAAGAACGTGGAAGGCCGCAAGGGAGATGCTGCGGCGCGTATTATCTACACCAAGCGGGACGAGTTCGGTTCCCGCCGCCCGATTGACGTCATCGCAGCCAACCGTCCGATCCTGATTCTGGACGAACCGCAGAAGATGGGCAAAGAGGACTCCGCCACTCAGAAAGCCCTGAAAAAGTTCAATCCACTTTTCACACTGAATTACTCTGCTACCCACGCCAAGCAGCATAATCTGATCTACGTTCTGGATGCGCTGGACGCTTACAATAAGCGGCTGGTCAAGAAAATCGAAGTCAAAGGCTTTGAGGTCAAAAATCTGCGTGGTACGGACAAGTATCTGTATCTGGAAAGCATCATCATCTCCCCGAAGAATCCGCCACGGGCAAAAGTGGAGATGGAGGTCAGCCACCAGAACGGCACGAAGCGAGAGTTCCATATGCTGGATGTGGGCGATAATCTCTATTATAAATCCGGGGAAATGGAGCAGTACAAGGGCTTCGTGGTGTCGGAAATCGACCCGATCACGGGCGTTGTGACCTTTACGAACGGAGACACCATCCGCAAAGGCGATGTCACCGGCGATGTTTCTGAAAATGATATGCGCCGGGTGCAGATCCATGAAACGATCCTTTCGCACTTTGAAAAAGAGCAGGAACTGTTCAAACTGGGCATCAAGACACTTTCGCTGTTCTTCATCGACGAAGTGGCAAAATACCGCCAGTACGATGAAGACGGAAACGAGCTGCTGGGCGAGTACGGCAAGATTTTTGAGCAGGAGTATCTTTCGGTTCTGAATGAGCATCGCACCCTGTTCGACCCTGCTTATACAGCCTATCTGGATTCAACCGATGTGCATGATGTCCACAAGGGCTATTTCAGCATCGACAAGAAAGGTCACAGCGTCAACAGTTCGGTCAAGCGTGGCTCAGATATGTCGGATGACATTTCTGCCTATGATCTGATCCTGAAAAACAAGGAACGTCTGCTGTCCTTTGAAGAGCCGACCCGGTTCATCTTCTCCCACTCCGCACTGCGGGAAGGTTGGGATAACCCGAATGTGTTCCAGATCTGCACCCTGAAGCACAGCGACAGCACCACGCAGAAACGGCAGGAAGTAGGCCGTGGTCTGCGTCTGTGCGTGAATAAGGACGGAAACCGCATGGATGTGGAAGTGCTGGGAGATAAGGTGCAGGATATTAACGTCCTGACCGTTATTGCCAGCGAGAGCTATGCAGGGTTTGTAGACGGACTGCAAAAGCAGACCGAAGCAGTGTTGTATGACCGCCCCCGAAAGGCAGACATTGCATATTTCACCGGCAAGACCATCAGGCTGGATGGCAAAACCGTCAAGGTGGATGACCGTCAGGCACGGACAATTTATCAGTATCTTGTCCGCAATAACTATGTGGATGAGCAGGACAACATCACGCAGGACTACCGGGACGATGTGCAGGCCGGAACACTTGCACCGGTGCCGGAAACGCTGAAGCCCATTGAAGAGGGCGTGCACACGCTTGTGCAGGCAATTTATGATGACAGTATGCTCAAGTCCATGTTTGAGGATGGCAACAAGCCGAAAGTGCTGGAAAATCCGCTGAACGACCGGTTTGAAAAAGCAGAGTTCCAGAAGCTCTGGCAGACGATCAACCACAAATACGCCTATACGGTGGATTTTGATTCTGAGGAACTGATTCAGAAAGCAATCGCACACATTGACAGCGAACTGTACGTCAGCCGGTTGCAATACACCGTCACCTATGCTGGTCAGAAAGATGTTCTGAGTGCCGATATGGTGCGGGAAGGCAGCAGTTTCAACGACGCAAAACGCAAAACGGATGTGCTGCGGAATGCGCATAACGGACAGGTTGCGTATGATCTGATTGGTAAAATTGCAGAGAGCACAACGCTGACCCGGCGCACCGTCGCACGGATTTTGCAGGGCATCAAGCCGACGACCTTTGCGATGTACCAGAACAACCCGGAAGAATTTATCACAAAGGTGATCCGGCTGGTCAAGGAGCAGAAAGCTACCATGATCGTGGAGCATATCACCTATGATACCATCGAGGGCAGCTACGACAGCAGCATCTTTACGGCAGAGAAACACGCTCTGACGATGGATAAGGCTTACAAGGCACAGAAGGCGATTCAGGATTACGTTTTCACCGATGGCACAGCGGAAAAGAGCGTAGAACGGAAGTTTGCGGAAAATCTGGACGGTGCAGAGGAAGTCTTTATCTATGCAAAACTGCCGAAAGGCTTCTATATTCCGACCCCGGTTGGACACTACTCCCCGGACTGGGCAATCGTGTTCCATGAAGGCAAAGTGAAGCACATCTATTTTGTAGCAGAAACCAAAGGTACAATGGAGAGCCTGAACCTGCGTCCGATCGAGAAATCCAAGATCGACTGCGCCAAGAAGCTCTTTGCAAAATTGTCAGATGGACTTGTGACATACGACCATGTGGACAGCTATCAGGAGTTGATGAATAAGGTGCTGCAGTGACCAGTACAAAATGAATCATGAAGCGGCTGTTTGCGTAGATGCAGATGGCCGCTTCTGCATTTGACATCCTGATCGGGAGTGTGAGCGATAATATAGGGCTGCGATGAGTTTGAACGAATCAGCGATGCAATCGCACAGTCTGCATCCACCGGATGCAGTTCGAGGGTTTGGGTGCTCCCAACAAGTATTTTGCAACGCAAATGGTGTTTGTATAGACAGACACATTGCTTGCAGATGCAGACGATGTATATACGTCTGCCCTGCTTGCGGGCGCTATAAAGCCTCTCAATGTGCCTTCCAAATTTGAAAATCATTTTGCAATCAGGACCGTCAGCTTTCAAGTTCAACTTGAAGCTGGCGGTTATTTTTTTGCTCAGGAAGTTTTCGAGTTTGCAATCGCAGCAAGCAGGGCGAGTTGGTACCAACTCACGATTTTTGAATCTGATTTTACAAATCCGACTTCAAAAACGATTGTTGGGCTTCGCCAAAACCCGATATTCAGCACATAAACTGTGCCGACTGCGTATCTTAACAGACGCTGAATAAGCAAATTTCTTGTAGAAAAAATCGTTTCCGAAAAATCATCGTTGATTCATTCAATATTGCACAAAACCGGAACTATTACTTCCGGTTTTGAAGGCAAAAAGCGGAAGTATCACTTCCTAAAAAATCGAGCAATTTTATGGTATGCTCTATCCAGAGCCGTTCACAAGAACCGGACCTCCCAAGTCCGGTTTTCTCCCTCAAAACCGGACCTGATACGTCCTAAAAATACTTATTTGATTGTGATAGGCTTTCTATAAGCCTTCATCGAACCTTGAGAACCGAATGACCGTCTACATGGGATACCCGGCCATGACCCCGCAAGGGAGAGCCGGAAAACGCCACTGGAAAGGGGCAGGAAGTCCGTGCAGAGAGAACGGCACCCAAAATTTGAAATTACGTTGATACGCAAAACCAGAACCAATAGTTCCGATTTTGCCTTGAAATTCACTTCGTATTTTTTAAAAATCGGAACTACCAGTTCCTAAAAATAAAATTTACGATGTGATACAATTTTTTCGATGGTTTGCAGCAGAAAACCGGAAGCACTACTTCCGCTTTTTTATAATCAAAAACCGGAGGTACGACCTCCTAAAAAATCTTCTATGAATGTGTTATTCTAATTTCAGAGCCTTCATCGAACCTTGAAAACCACATGACCGTCTGCATGGAATACCCGGCGATGATCTCGCAAGAGCGAGCCGGAAAACGCCACTGGAAAGGGGCAGGAACACCATGCAGAGAGAACGGCGTAAGAACAATGATATTCTATTTCATTTCAGAAAGGATGGTTTGCCTATGACAAAACTGAGCCAGCTTAAAATCGACCCGGAGTTCCAGAATCAAATCAACCCTCCGTCGTTTGAGGAAACCCACCAACTGGAAATGAACATCCTCAAGGAGGAACGTGTACTGAATCCGATCATCACATGGAACGGCTATATTGTGGATGGACATACACGCTATCAAATTCTTCGGAAATATCCATTTATTCCATTTGAAGTCATCGAAAAAGAATTTTCCAGCCGTTATGAAGCACTCGTATGGATCTGTAAAAATCAGCTTGGGCGGCGAAACCTGACCCCAGAACAGAAAAAGTTCCTGATCGGAAAGCAGGCAGAAGCGGAAAAGCAAATCAAATCGTTTCACGGCAATCAGTATACTTTGGCATCTGAAAGTGGTCTGGTTCAAAATGAACCAGACCGCACAAAGCACGGTTCACGATCGAAGGTCGCTGCGGAACATGGAACATCCGAAAGTTATGTTTACCGTGCAGAGCAATTTGCAAGAGGTGTGGAAGCAGCGGAGGAAGCAGTACCCGGAGTGCAGGAAGAAATCCTGAGCGGAAAGATCCGGGCAACCGACCGTGAAATTTCCTCGATTGCAAAGGTTCCAAAGGAAAAGCGTCCCGAAGTTGTGGCAGAGTTGCGTAAGCCTAAAGCCAAACGGGATTCCAGTATCACGGATTCGTATTCTTCGCCTTCAAAGGGCAATGAGTTTATAACGACCTTCAAGCAAGACATTCAGGGGCATAAGAAAGGACTCAACAAGGAAGAAAAACAGAATCTCAAGGATGCCGTCAAGAGCATCTATTCACCTCGCCGTTTGGCAGATGGCGAAGCCATGATGTGCGAGATTCAGGGAGCACAGGAGGATTTTGTCCGGCGGTGGGAAATGTGCTTTCGTGAATACCCGGATATTCTTACCGAACCGAAGAACAATGAGAAACTGCTGATTTTTATCGACCGTGCCAGTCGGTATCTTCAGGCTGTAAAAGACAGACTGAATGATGACAAAGAACAACGATCCTAACCCGACAGATGGTCGTATGAAAGATAAGGAGGTGAATGCCATTTCAGATTATTTGAAACCCAATATGCCGCTGCCGCAGTATCTGCCCTATGCCCGGTTTTTGTTAGATACTGATTTGAGCCACACGGCAAAGCTGCTCTACACGCTTCTGCTCGACCGTGCCACACTCTCACAGAAAAACAACTGGGTGGACAATCAGGGGCGTATTTATGTGATCTATCCGCTTTCCAATCTGGCAAAAGATTTGGACTGCTGTATCTCCAGCGTGACACGCTCTTTCACAGAACTTGAAAAAGCCAACCTTGTCGAACGAGTGCGCTACGGCTTTTCTAAACCCAGCCACATTCTGCTCAAAGTTCCGCATACTGTGCAGAATTGCGCAGTCACAGTATGCACCAGCGCACAAGCTGACTGTGCAGAAACGCACAGTATGATTGCGCAAAAATGCACACCTAACCAACGTAATAAGAACAATCTGAAAGAGAACCACCTGATAAAAACAACAGATGCTTATTTGACCTTTGGAGAATATCAGAATGTCTTTCTGACGGAAAAAGAGTACAAGCGACTCAAGGCTGACTTTGCAGGGCTTGATGGTTTGATCGAGCAGTTGTCCGCTTATGTCCAGTCCACCGGAAGGAAGTACGCCGACCATGCCGCCACCCTGCGTATCTGGGCAAAGCGGCAGAAAACAGAACGAAAATCGACGCCGGGCATCCCGGACTACACCTTCAAGGAAGGAGAAAGCCTATAAAGACGCTCAAAAAA
>SKEF01000253.1_pt1 | contig 57165 bp, 49 predicted proteins | sample 4826691 | NCBI WGS metagenome assembly SKEF01 (sample SAMN11008816, study PRJNA524170) | human gut metagenome | biome: Human fecal sample; material: Feces; isolation source: fecal sample from pouch patient p23, p27 | host: Homo sapiens | place: Israel: Tel-Aviv | collected 2016-08-24
AGAGCGTACAGCGGGAACGGCAACAGAATGAGGAAGAGAAAAGGCGGAAGAGGCTGGAGGAAATAAAAGATGTCCTTCCTTTCCGGATGGGGATGAAGTGGGGGCTGAAATGGGGAGATCGTATCGTTGTGCCTCCCTGCTACCGGAATATCTGTGTTCCCGTAGGCGGTTATTGTGCTTTTGAAGGGAATGCCTGCCAGTGGGGAGTAATGGCGCTGGATGGAAAAGTGGTGGTGGAGGCCAGATATCAGAAGGTGGAGATAGAAAAGGATGGAACGGTGCATCTGACCATCATTCCGGGTAAGGTAAAGACCATCAACCTTTGAAGGGCCTTGAAGAGAACAGAAAATGAAACGGAACAATGATCCGGAAGTAAGATAATATATTGAAAAAAAGAGAAGCTGTCTCAAACTTGAATTACAAGATGAGACAGCTTCTTTTTTATTGTTTCATTTCACGCAACGCTTTACATAATTGATCCGGGCAGGAGGTGGAGCGGTTTCCGCATTTTACACCTTCCAGTTTCTGTAAGACCTCTTCCACTTTCATTCCTTTCACCAATCGGCTGATACCTTGTAAGTTTCCATTGCATCCGCCCCAAAAGAAAACTTGTTGAATAACGTCATCTTCTACTTCCACTTCGATGTGGCTGCTGCAAGTGCCTTGCGTCTTATAGGTTATTTTCATTTTATTCTTCCTCTTCAGATGCAGGTTTCATGTTTGTATAAACGGTCTGAACATCATCAAATTCTTCCAGACGCTCTACCATCTTGTCTAGAGTTTCACGTTGTTCAGGAGTCACATCTTTTAAGTCATTGGGAATATATGTGAAATCACCACCCACTTCTTCGAAACCACATTCTTCCAAGTGTTTCTGAATTGCTGCGTAGCTCTTCGGATCACCATAGATGGTGATAGTTCCTTCTTCTTCATCTTCGTCGAACTCATCCTCTACATTATAGTCAATCAAATCCAGGATCAGTTCTTCCATATCCATTCCTTCTTTCTTCTTGAAAGTAAATACACATTTATGGTCGAACAAGAAAGCTAAGGAACCGGTAGTACCCAAGTTTCCACCGAATTTGTTAAATACTGAACGCACATCTGCTACGGTACGGGTAGTGTTGTCTGTCAATGTATCAACAAATACAGCTACTCCGTGAGGACCATATCCTTCGTAAGTCATACCTTTGTAGTCACTGGTATCTTTACCCATTGCATTCTTAATGGCGCGTTCAATGTTATCCTTCGGCATGTTTTCACGCTTACAAGTAGCGATCACACCACGTAGGGTCGGGTTATTTTCGGGTTCCGGACCACCTGCTTTTACAGCTATAGCGATTTGTTTACCCAGTCTTGTAAATGTTTTGGCCATGTGGCCCCATCTTTTCAGCTTTGTAGCTTTTCTATATTCAAATGCTCTTCCCATTGGATTGTAGTTTTATAATGGTTATTTTTATTATTATCTTAGTTTTGCACCTAGTTTGTTTTCCAGGTTAGCAATCAGTTTGGACATGATCTTGTCAATCTGTTTGTCGTTCAGTGTTGCGCTTTCATCCTGTAACAAGAAGCTCACTGCATAACTTTTTTTACCCGGTTCCAGATTCTTGCCTTCATAAACATCAAACAATTCTACTTCTTTCAGCAGTTTCTTTTCAGTCTCATAGGCTATTTTTTCGATTTCTGCAAACTGTATGTTCTTGTCAATCAACAAAGCCAAGTCACGTTTCACAGCCGGGAACTTGGAAAGTTCTTTAAAGTTGACTTTAGCCGACTTGATGGCTTTCATCAGTTCTTTCCAGTTGATTTCTGCATAATATACCTCATTGTCTATATCGAATGCTTTTTGAATCTTCTTGCTGATGATGCCGAAGGTGGCCAATAACTTGCCGCCACGTGTGTGTACGCTGATGGCTGTTGAATAGATATCGTTGGTCAGGTTGCCGAATACCACGTTGCCGAAATTCAATCCCAAACGGGTAAAGATGTTCAGCACGTATGCTTTTAATTCGTAAACACTGCTGTTTTCATCGGGATGGGCCCATGAATTGCTGACGCGTTTGCCGGTTACCCACAATCCTAAATGATATTCTTCAGCATAAGCCGCAAGCACTTTTTCCGGGTTTTTCTTTTCTGCATTATAAAAATAGCAGTTACCGAATTCAAAGAATTTCAAATCGGCGTTCTTACGATTGGCATTGTGCTGGATACTTTCCAAACCACCGAATAACAAAGTTTGACGCATCACGTTCAAATCGTTACTCAATGGGTTCATCAAGTAAACCAAATTTTCGTTCTTGTATGTTTCCGACCCTTCGTAATAGGAAGCGGCGGTCAGTGAATTGTTCAGTATTTCATTGAAACCACAACCTACCAGTTGCTCTGAAATCAGATTTTGTAATTTCTGGGAGTAATCCACTTCACCTTTGGTGGTCAGGCTGGATTTCAAGGTAGTAGGAATCTCCACATTATTATATCCGTAGATACGGAGAATGTCTTCTACTACATCGCAATCACGTTGCACATCCACACGATAGGGGGGAACTTGTAAAGTCAAGCCTTCGGGTGTTTCGTTTACAATCTTCATTTCAAGACTGGTGACAATGCTCTTTATGGTTTCCACCGGTATGGTTTTTCCTATCAGTGAGTGGACTTTCTCATAATTCAGCTCTACTGTAAAATCGGCTATCGGGGCAGGGTAGTTGTCTTTAATTTCAGAAGAAATAGTACCTCCTGCCAGTTCTTGAACCAGTAAAGCCGCTTCTTTCAATGCATAAATAGTTCCGTTGGGGTCAATACCACGTTCGAAACGGAAAGAAGAGTCTGTGCTCAATCCATGGCGACGGGCTGTTTTACGTACCCAAGTCGGGTTGAAATAAGCGCTTTCCAAAAATACATCTACTGTCTGCTCGGTTGTTCCCGAATCCAGACCACCGAATACGCCGGCAATGCACATCGGTTCTTCTGTGTTGCATATCATCAGGTCCTTGTCGGATAATTTGCGTTCCACTTCGTCCAAAGTAACGAATGTAGTACCTTCGGCAACAGTCTTCACTACAATCTTACCACCTTTAATCTTATCTGCATCAAAACAGTGCAGGGGCTGGCCGTATGCGTGAAGGATGTAGTTGGTGATATCCACGATATTATTGATAGGACGTACTCCAATCAGGCGTAATTTGTTTTGCAGCCATTCGGGACTCTCTTTTACAGTTACCCCTTTTATGGAAACTCCGGCATAACGCGGACATGCTTCCGTATTCTCTACTTCAATGGCGATGTCCATATCATGGTTATCCACTTTAAACGCTTCTACAGACGGACGTTTTAAAGTGGCTTGTTTGCCGTTTTGAATCAGGTAGGCATACAGATCTCGGGCCACGCCGTAATGTGAGCAGGCGTCCGCACGGTTCGGGGTGATATCCACTTCCAGTACGTATTCGCTTTTGATATTGAAATAATCTTTAGCGGGAGTACCCGGAACAGCATCCGCCGGCAGTACGATGATACCTTCGTGGCTGTTTCCGATACCGATTTCGTCTTCGGCACAGATCATACCCATAGATTCAATTCCGCGGAGCTTTGATTTCTTGATGGTAAAACATTCTTCGCCATCGTATAGCTTGGTGCCCAATGTGGCAACCACCACTTTCTGTCCGGCAGCTACGTTAGCGGCTCCACAGACAATCTGTACCGGTTCGCCTTGTCCCAAATTCACAGTAGTAACATGCATGTGGTCTGAATTGGGATGAGGTTCGCAAGTCAGCACTTCGCCGATGACAATACCTTCCAGACCACCTTTAATTGTTTGGACTTCTTCTACGCCTCCGGTTTCCAAACCGATGGAAGTCAGCGCCTCGGCCACTTCATCCGGTGTCAAATCGAAGTTGACGTATTCTTTCAGCCAATTATAAGAGATATTCATATATGATATTTTTTATGTATTTCAAAATGACCTGCAAATTTAGTAATTATTTTCTTTTATCCTGTTATTTATCCATCACAGATTACTCAGATTAACACAGATTTTTCTTTGAGGGAAATAATCCGTGTTAATTCTGTGAGGGATAAATAAATGTCAGAACGGTAAAGGTCCTTCGGGAATAGGGGCTCCGAACGGATTATTGTCGGCAGGTGCGGCATCAGGAGATGGGGGAGGTACACTGTTGCCGCCACCGTTCATTTTGGAACGGATAATACCCGGTGCCTCACCCGGCATAGGCACGATGACATCATCGTCCGGATTCTGGAAGCGGGCGAATTCGCCACGGAAACGCAGCAGTACATCACCTACGGCACCGTTACGGTGCTTGGCGATAATGATTTCTGCCATACCGTGCAAGTCGTTCCCTTTTTCATCCGAGTAGATTTTATAGTATTCCGGGCGGTGGATAAAGCATACCATATCGGCATCCTGCTCAATAGCTCCGGATTCACGGAGGTCACTGAGCTGGGGACGTTTTCCGTCAATACCCTCACGACTTTCCACACCACGGTTCAGCTGGCTCAGTGCGATGATGGGGATGTTCAGTTCTTTGGCTAACCCCTTCAGTGAACGTGAAATGGTACTGACCTCTTCCTGACGGCTACCGAATGACATTCCACTGGCATTCATTAACTGAAGGTAGTCAATGATAATGATTTTTACTCCATGCTCGCGTACAAGCCGTCGTGCTTTGGTGCGTAATTCAAAGACGGACAAGGATGGTGTGTCATCCACATACATCGGAGCATCGTATAATTCTTTTATTTTATAATCCAATTGTCCCCATTCATACGGAGCCAACTGGCCGCTCTTGATTTTCTCACCCGGAATTTCGCACACGTTGACAATCATACGGTTGACTAACTGTACGTTGGACATTTCAAGAGAGAACAAAGCCACAGGGATTTTCGCATTTACCGCCATGTTCTTTGCCATGGAAAGCACAAAAGCCGTTTTACCCATAGCGGGGCGGGCGGCAATAATCACCAGGTCGGAATTTTGCCAGCCCGAGGTCATTTTGTCCAATGCATGGAAACCGCTTTCCAGACCACTCAGCCCGTCCGTTCGTGCCGCCGCTTTTTGAAGCATCTCATACGCTTCCTGGATGACAGGGTTGATTTGCGTATAATCCTTCTTCATGTTCTGCTGCGAGATTTCGAACAGTTTTCCTTCCGCTTCCTGCATCAGGTCGTCCACGTCTTGGGTTTCGTCGAAAGCCTTTGTCTGGATGTTGCTGGTAAAGGTAATCAGTTCGCGTGCAAGAAACTTCTGCGCGATGATACGTGCGTGATATTCTATGTGTGCGGAAGAGGCTACCTTGCCGCTTAGCTGTGTTATGTAAAAAGGACCGCCTGCATCTTCCAGTTCACCGGTGCTGCGTAATTGTTCGGCCACAGTCAAGATATCGACTGGTTGCTGGCGTAAAGCCAAAGAGGTAATAGCCGAATAAATAAGTTGGTGACGGCGTTCATAAAAAGATTCGGGACGAAGAATCTCACTTACTAATGAGTAAGCATCTTTTTCTATCATTAAGGCTCCCAATACAGCTTCCTCCAGCTCAGGTGCCTGGGGCTGTAAATGTCCGTATTCGTCAACAGGCTTTGCTTTCGAAGTTTTGGGAGTACGTGTCATTTTTCTCGTTTCTGCCATTGTCGTCTGTTTAAAGTAGGGCAAAGATAGAACTTTTTGCTGAGTTGGACACTCGTCCATTCCCAAAAATAATAAAAGAAATATGAACCTGAATCTACGGAGAAATGAACAATCTGGACAGTAAATGGTTTTTTTATATGGTAAAATGAAAAGTTTGTTCTATATTTGGCGCTCTGTCCGGATAAAAGATGGCGTGCATCTTTGTAGAACGGGCAACAATCTAACGAAACACACTAAAAATAACTATTTAAAGAACAGAATATGATTACATTTCCTAATGCAAAGATTAATTTGGGACTTAATATTGTAGAAAAGCGCCCGGATGGATACCACAATCTGGAAACCATATTTTATCCGATAAACCTGCAAGACGCTCTGGAAGTGACGCGGCGGGAAAACAATGACAAAGAATACACTTTACACATAAGCGGATCTCCTTTGGAGGGTGAACCCGAAGATAATCTGGTAGTAAAAGCCTATAAGTTATTAAAAAAAGACTATCCCGGACTGTTGCCGGTAGATATACACATGTACAAGCATATACCGGCGGGTGCCGGACTAGGTGGCGGATCATCAGATGCCGCTTGTATGATAAAGCTTCTGAATGATAAATTTTCATTGGGACTCAGTACGGAACGGATGGAGGAATATGCGGTAAAACTAGGGGCAGACTGTTCTTTTTTCATTCGGAACAAACCTGTTTTCGCTACCGGAATAGGGAATCTGTTCGAGCCTGTGGAATTGTCATTAAAGGGATACCATATAATTTTGATTAAACCTGATATCTTTGTGTCCACCCGGGATGCGTTTGCCGAAATAAAGCCTGTGCGTCCGGCTGTTTCTTTGAAAGAAATTGTAAAGCAACCTATGGAAACATGGAAAAACAGTATGAAGAATGATTTTGAAGATAGTGTCTTCAAAAAGTTCCCTGAGATTGCTGCTATAAAAGATGAATTGTATGATTTGGGGGCAGTGTATGCCGCCATGAGTGGCTCGGGGTCTTCCGTCTATGGTATTTTCAAAGCACCGATAGAGAATGTGGAAGATAAATTCTGTGGATGCTTTTGCAGACAGAGAGCGTTGGAATAGTGTGGCAGATCAGTGGTTAGTGATTAGTGGACTGCGCTGTCATGCCGCAGGTATTAACCACTAACCACTATAGTCTATCTTTTACATAGTGCCTTGAAATCACAATAGGTACATTTTTCTATGATTTCTGTTTGGGTAAATGATTTTTCCGGATTAAATATCTCTTCTAATAATCCTTGAAGTCGTTCACGGTATTCTTTTTCATATTTACTGAAATCTTCCACAGCCTCTTTAGGCTTTCGTGGCTCGCCCATTTGTATAACGGGAGAATAGGTTTCTGTAGCGGCCCGATGAATATAGAGAAGGGCCGGAGCTATCTTCATCGTTGGTTGCTTGCGGCACATGATGGCGGCATACAGGAACGTCTGGAATACATAGTTGGAACGTTTCTTGTCCGGAATAAACAGAGATTCCACATGGGGTGGGGTGTCTGCATCACCGCCTGTCTTGTAGTCCACAATACGGAGTGTGCCATCCTTGCTGTCCATACGGTCAATAATTCCCCCGATACGTGATTTTATGACTCCTTTGGGTGTTTGTATGTCGATGGGTTCATCCACTTCCATTTCCGATGCAATAAAAGTGAAGGGAGCGTAACGTAAATCATTTTGTAAAAGTTGTTTTAAATATCTTGCAATAACGGCAGAGTTGATAAGTTGTACGCCGTTATATTCCGGTTTCTCGTTTTGCGGAACATTAAAGAATAATTTCTTGAATGCTGTATCCACATAATCTTGCAGCTTCACTTCATTGCGTAGCAACGTTTCCAATGCTTCCTTATTAATGACTTTGCCATGAGTGGTCAGGTCTTTATAAATATGTTCGGCTGCATAATGGAAAATACTTCCGAATGTGGCAGAATCTATTTCCGCACTCACTTCATCGGGGGCGGAGAGGCCGGCTACATACCTATAATAAAATTTTAAAGGACAATCCAGGTAATAATTCAAGGCTGATGGAGAAAATTTTGCTTTGGGATTGGCACGGACATCAAACAGGCTTTGCATCCGGCGCATGACATCCGGGGTCTTTTCTACAGTGATAGGCGAGGTGCCTTGGGGGGACTGTCCGGCCTCCAGAAACTGACGTGTGATGGGGTGAGGCCATTCAATCAGGAATTGCAGCATGAAACGGCTCCATTCGCCGCGGTTCAGTCCGTCCGAACTGGTATTGTACATCAAGGTAATCCTTTCTGCCCGTTGCAGCAGACGATAGAAATAGTATGCATATACGGCAATCTTATGCTCTATAGTAGTCATTCCGAAAGCTTTGCGCAGGTTGTAAGGAATAAAGGAAGAGTCTCCTCCCGATTTGGGAAGCTGCCCTTCGTTGACCGATAGTAATACCAAGTGGCGGAAATCCAGGTTACGTGTTTCCAATACCCCCATGACCTGCATACCAATGGCCGGTTCGCCATGGAATGGAATATTGGTCGCTGACAAGACCTTGACCAGCAATCGCCGGAATGTTTCGCTCTGTACGGTTAATTCATCTTCTTCTATCAGTGTGCGGAACCGGTTGATGGTGGTATAGGCTTTGAAAAGCGACTCCCGGTAAAGTTGGTTGAATGCATCTGTGTCTTCGGTACCGGAAGTGTTTGCCTGGTAAATGCCTGCCACTTGCTGCAAAGTTTCGGACAGGCGTATGCACAGATTCAGGTTTCCGGAAAGCGGAGTGAAAAGCCGGGTAAGGAATTCATCTTTACCCAATTCGCCGGGTAACGGATAGAAACGGTTGTTCCGGGTCAGTTCTTTTTCCAACAATTCGGCTTGACCGGTGAGTTGCCGGGTATAGGGGTGTTTTAACAGTGTAACAACCGATTGAAACGTGTAGCGGCCGCTTTTGAAATTAAATCCGTGGGTATGCAACTCCAGTAAGGCGATGAGGAAACTATATACAGGAGTTTGCGATAACGGAAATCCCATGGTGATATTGACATGTTTTACTTCTGCCGGCAATGAATGGAGGACCGGCTGAAGCAATGCTTCGTTACACAATACGACTGCGGTTTCCTTTTCCGGTGTAGTCAGATTGTTTCGTATCCATTGAGGCAGGTAACGGGCTTGTGCATTTTCAGTAGAAGATGCGATGTAGTGTACCTCTTTAGGTTTCGAGAGATTTTTGAATAACTCACCGGACAAAGGAGAAGGAAAGTCGCGTAAGTTCCGGCGGATAAACTCTCCGGCTTCATGGGTGACGGCTTGTCTGTTTTCCTTCATATAAAATTCGTCGTAATCCCAATAAAAAACAGCTTTCCCGACATCTTTCAATTGGGTGAACAACGTATGTTCTACTTTGTTCAGTACATTAAATCCTACAAAAACATATTTCTCGTATGGAAGTTTGTCCACATCCAGATGCTCTATGACGTGGCGGTACATCATTCCTTCGTAGGCAATGTTTTGAGAAGCTAAGGATTCACGGAACCCTTTGTAGATGTTTCCCAATACGTCCCATAAAGAGATAAACCGTTCTTTCAGCGCTGTTCTCCGTTCGATGGAGAAGTTCTGGAAGAACTGCCGGATAGCTTCTTCCTGCTCATCGTCAATGAAGGTGTAGTCGTCCATTATGTTGCGCAGATCCTGTAAATTGGAAAACAGTTTGTCGGTATCCACTTTATTTTTGTCGGCATCGTCAAAATCACTGATCAGCATTTCTCCCCAAAAATAGAAATCATCCAGTGTTTCCGTACTTTGAGTTTCCCGTCGGAATATTTTATAAAGTTCGCATACCAGTTTTACCGGATCACCCACTTCCCACGGAGAAAGGCTACGGAACAATTCGCTGATGCTGACGTATGCGGGCGACCAAATAGGTGAATCCGACTCTTGGGCGAGATACTCATTAAAGAAAAGTCCGGCACGTTTGTTAGGAAAAACCACGGCTGTATGTGCCAGGTTTCCTTCCGTATGTTTATATAAATCGGCTGCTACCAGTTTCAAAAAGCTTTCCATTATTCTATTTCCTCCAGTTCGTTGTTAAATACATACCATAAATAGCCACGGATATGCTCATATCCCATATCCGATAATAAATCCATATATTCTTTCACCTGCTTGTTGTAAGCTTTCCGCTTTTTACCGAATTTAAAGTCCACCACAATCACCTCTCCGTCTTTCATCATCACGCGGTCCGGACGGCGGGTTTGCAGCACTCCTTTTTCCCGATAAATAATGGCACACTCATTGTATAGTTCCCAGCGGCCCGAATACCATTCTTTGACCAGCGGATGCTTCAAAGCCCATTCGGTGAGTTTTCGTATTTGTTCCTCCTGTTGTGCCGACTCTATGATTCCTTCGAAACGCAGGCGTTCTATGGCGGGAGGCACATCGTCCGTGGTACGGATTACGGAGAACAGATTATGCAACAACTGTCCTTGCCGGATGTATTTGTCTTCCGTCTCCTCTTCTCCCCGGATAAATTCGGCAGAACGGTTGGACTGTTTGAATTCGATGTTGGTTTCCAGCGTTTCCAGATGGATAGGCAAACGTCGGGCTACAGTCAGCAGCTTGTTGCCGGATACTTGTTTTTCCTCTTCGTGAGATGAGAGATAGAGCGTTCCCAGTTCGTATATTTCTTCTCCGGTGGCATAGCTCTTTCCGGTCATGTCGGATAAGGCACTTCCCAACAATTCGGATACCGTTCCTTTCTGTTCCGCCTTTCCATATATAATCAAGTTCTTTTTGGCACGGGTAAATGCCACATAAAGCAGGTTCAGATTATCCACCCATAATTGCAAGCGTTCATTCAGGAACTCTTCCCGATAAATGGATTGCTGCATGGCTGTGGAATAGTTGATGGGAACAATGTCAAGATCGCTAAACGGAGCTTGCCGGGGAGCACACCATACCAGATGATTGTAAGTCTCATTCTCCATTTTCCAGTCGCAGAAGGGTAGCAGTACGGTATGGTATTCCAATCCTTTGGACTTGTGGATGGAGAGAATGCGAATTCCTTCCACCTCGCCGGAAGGGATGGTCTTGCTGCCTAGTTTTTCTTCCCAGTAGGTGATAAAAGCGGATAATTCGGAAGAATTGCTTTGCAGATATTCCGTCACGGCATCAAAGAAGGCGCACAGATAGGCATCCTGTTGTTCGATGCAGGACATCTGGAACAGATTGAAAAGTTTTTCCATCAGCTCATACAGTGGCATGAGGCGAAGCTGCTCCGCTTCTTTTATGAAATCGAATGGCAGATAATCATCTATTTCGTTCAGCAATAGAGTGTTGAGGTCTATTCCTTTATGTAATACTTCATTCTGATAGGCAGCAGCCAGTTGTGCCTTGGCAATCCGGTTTTCGGGTTGTGACAAGTAGCGCAGGCCATCCATTATCATACATACCGCCAGTGAGGCATCCAGTCGGAATGCCTCATCGGATACGATTTTGTAAGAGGTGTTCTTGTCGAAGTAATCGGCTATTAAAGGAATGCTTCTGTTCTTGCGCACCAGGATGGCAATATCTTTCAGTTGCACGCCCTGCGCCACAAGCAGCTCCACTTCTTCTCCTAGGTGGTGCAGGGTGTTTTCCATATAGGTCATGTCTTCCGTATCCGATAGAAATTCCACTTTGACATACCCTTTTCCGGGATCTTTGTATGTTTCCTGACACACGTCGTTGTAGGCTTCCTTCAGTTCCTTGCATTCCTTTTTTTGTTCTTCCTTGTAAATGTTGTTCAACACCTCGCAGGCGGCTGTAAACACTTCGTTGTTGAAGTGAATGATGTTTGCGGCGCTCCGGCGATTGGTGGTCAGTGTCTTTACTTTGACGGGAAAGGCTTCGATGTTTGTTTTCAATCCGTTCAGTATGCCCCAGTCACCGTTTCTCCAGCGGTAGATGGATTGTTTCACGTCTCCTACAATCAAGCTGTCTGCTCCCTGAGACAAACCTTCGAGCAGCAACAGACGGAAATTGTCCCATTGCATACGCGAAGTGTCCTGAAATTCATCGATCATTACGTTGCGTATGGTTGTTCCTATCTTTTCGAATACAAACGAGGAATCTCCTTCTTTTACCAGGTTATGAAGCAACGCGTTGGTATCCGACAGCAGGAAGCGGTTGTTTTCATGGTTCAATTCGCGTACCTCTTCGTCTATATTGGCCAGCAGACGGATATTGTTTACGTGGCGCAGGGAGAGTTGGCAGGAATTGGCCAGCATATTGTTCCGGCTTCTGTATTTTTCCGATTCATTCAGCAGAGGAATCAGTTCTTTTTCTGCCAGACCTAGGATAGCGTTGCGTATGGGGGAGGTTTTTTTCACCCATTCGTCGGGGCAGTCCAGACATTTTTCCACTGTTACATTGCGGACACTGTCATCCAGTTTACCCGATTGTAATTTATTAAAATAGCTGGCTATACCTCGGGAGCCGTTTTTCAAATCTTCTACTTTCACCCCGTTTGTATCCAATATTCCGAAGAATTGGTCGGCAAATCCTTTCATTTGTTCCTGCACCTCTTCCAAAATGGCTTGCAGCGTTTCGCGGTAATTCTTGATACAGTCTTTGTCCCGTAATTTTTCCCGTAGTCCGTTTCCTTTTTCTATATATCCTTCATCGAAGATATTTCGTCCGAAATTCTTTATCTCACCGGAAACATTCCACCTCTTGTCATCGGCTATTCTTTCTTCTATGTATTCCAACAGCCAATAGAGTACGGGAGATTGTCGGTCCAGCTTTTCTATCATGGAGTCCACGGCATCACTCAGAACTTCCATATTGTTCAGTTCGATATTCAGATTGGCACCCAATTCCAGCTCCCGTGCCAAATTGCGCATCACCGACTGGAAGAATGAGTCAATGGTTTCCACCCGGAAGCGGCTGTAATCGTGTATCATGTAGTGCAGTGCCGTACCGGCGGCTGTCCTTATGTCTTCTTGGGGCATTTCCAGTTCTTCTGTGATTTTCTGTAAATAGGGATCAGAATCCTTATCCTTTATCCATATTCCGTATAGCTGACTCAGAATCCGCTCTTTCATTTCGGTAGTGGCCTTGTTGGTAAAAGTCACAGCCAGTATATTACGGTATGCCCGTGGGTTCTGTATCAGCAGTTTTATATATTCCACGGCCAGTGTGAATGTTTTTCCCGAACCGGCAGAGGCTTTATAAACTAATAATTCAGGAGAATGTTTCATTTTAAATAATTTGCTAATTTGCTAATGGCTGCGCTGTGTACCGGATGGTAATTGGCTGACACATTAGTACATTTTTATTTTTAATTAAAAACCAGCACAAAAACAGTGGCCTGTCCCTTTTCCTTGTAAGGCAGCAGGGTCAGTGTGCCACCGCTCAGTCTCATGATTTGTTTGCTCAGGCTCAGTCCGATGCCGCTTCCTTCCTCTTTGGTCGTGAAGAAAGGTACAAAAATTTGTCCGGCTGCATCGGGAGGAATGGCGGGACCGTTGTTGGCTATCTCTATACGGATACTTTCTTGCGGATCACAATAAGCTTTCAAGGTGATCTTTCCGTCGGGAGCATTACCTATGGCTTGAATCGCATTTTTCAGCAGATTCGTAACCACTTGGGCTATCAGGTTCTCGTCGGCAAAGACTATCAGGTCTTCCCGGGCTTCGAGGATGGAAAGGGTGATGTTGGGGCATGGATGCTGGTGCTGTGCCAGTCGGATCATCCGTTCCAGGAAAGGACGGACATAGAACAGCGATGGCTCAGGTGATGGCAGTCGTGTCAGTTTGCGATAAGACATGACAAAATTTATCAATCCTTTACCTGTAGAGTGAATCGTTTCCAGCCCTTGTTTCATTTCTTCATTTTCTGCTCCGGGAAGAGCCAGCAGCGTTTCGCTGAGGGAAGTCACCGGGGTCAGGGAGTTCATAATTTCGTGTGTCAGCACGCGGGTAAGGCGTATCCATGAATCTATTTCCCGTTCATCCAATTCCCGATTGATATCACTCAAGGCAATAATGCGGAGTTCCTCGTCTTTGATACGGATGCCGGACACCCGTAAGGCAAGATGCACCGTTCCCCGTTCCGTATTGAACTGAATTTGCAGCTTGTCACCCGGAACTGCTTTTTCCAAAGCAGTCATCAGTTCGTCCGAGATGCGGGAGAGTTGTTTGACATGAGTCAGAACATCCAGCCCCAACAGATTCATGGCCTCTTTGTTCTTTTGATAAACGGAGCCTTTGCTGTTCAGTACCACTATGCCGGTTTCTACAAAGTCCATGATGAGCTCATAATACTTCTCGCGTTGTGCCGTTTCCTGTTTTACATTGTACAAAATACGTGCGATACGGTTCAGCATGACATTGACCATGGAAGAATCGCCAGGGGAGGCATGTTCGTAAAAACGAACAGCGGGGTCGTCGTTTTCGATGGCGTCGAGCAGAAAGGCTATCTTCCGGGTATTAAAAGTGTACAGGCGGTAAAACCAGCCTATGGAAACGAGGAATGAAGGTACGATTACGCATAGCCACAACCAGTTGCGCTGCTGGATTAGTAAGGTGCAGGCAATGGCTAGAACCAGTACGGTAAATAGGCGGAAGAAGAATTGTTTCACAGCTTAATTATTTATTATTTCGTTTGAATGTTCCTTTAGTTCCTGTTTAAAAATAGATTATTGTTATTTGTTTTGTCATCCTGAACCATCGTGAAGAATGAGATGAGATAATAGGTCATAATCCGAATTTTTTCATCTTATTATAAAGCGTCTGCCGGGTAATTCCCAACTGTGCCGCTACAGCCGAGAGGTTTCCGTTGCATTTCTCTATCGCTTTCTGAATCATTTGCAATTCCATCTCTTCCAGTGTAGAGACACTTGTTTCTGTCGCAGGAGCCGCTATTTTTCGGGGAAAATGAAAATGTTCCTCACTCAATATACCATCTTCATTGATAATGACCGCTTTCTCTACGGCATGTTCCAGTTCGCGTATGTTTCCATACCACGGATATGTCCGTAACTTTTCTTGCGCACCGGTAGAAAGAAGGATATTTCCTTTGTCATATTGTTTGCAGAACCGGTCTATAAAGCGTTCGGCCAAAGGGATAATATCTTCTTTGCGTTCCCGCAGAGGGGGAATCTCGATGTGGATGGTATTGATGCGGTAAAGCAAATCTTCGCGGAATTTGCCTTTGGCCACCATCTCTTCCAAATTACAATTGGTGGCGCAAATCAAACGTATGTTGACAGGTATCGGTTCGTTGCTTCCTACTCGCACCACGCTCCGGCTCTGAATGGCGGTGAGTAGTTTGGATTGCAGGTGATAGGGCAGGTTGCCTATTTCGTCCAGAAACAAAGTCCCTTCATGGGCGGCTTCAAATTTACCAGCACGGTCGGTATGGGCATCGGTAAACGAGCCTTTTTTATGGCCGAACAGTTCGCTTTCGAACAGGGATTCGGTGATGGCACCCATGTCCACTGTTATCATATCCCGCCGGTATCGGTTGGACAAGGCGTGTATTTCCCGCGCCAGCATTTCTTTTCCTGTGCCGTTCTCTCCTGTAATCAGAATATTGGCATCCGTTTGCGCCACTTTCTCTATCAGCGTCCGCAGTTGCTTCATGGCATTGCTTTCTCCCCAATACATAGAAGATACGGTTTTAGGGATTTCCGCTCTCTTCTTGTTCTTGGAGGAATTGCGGCAGGCAGACAGCAAGGTTTCTATCAGCCGGGCATTGTCCCAGGGTTTGACGATGAAGTCTGTCGCTCCTTCCTTGATGCCGCGCACTGCCAGGTCTATGTCAGCATAGGCTGTGAAAAGCACTACGGGCAGGGAGGGGTGTATTTTCTTTATCTCGTGTAACCAGTACAGACCTTCATTCCCGGTATTCAGTCCGCTGCTGAAATTCATATCCAGCAGCACCACTTGCGCATTTTCTTCACGTAACGCAGCGGGCAGTGTGATGGGTGAGGGCAGTGTGACGATATGTTCGAAATGATTTTTCAGCAATAGCTTTACTGCCGACAGCACTCCTTTGTTATCATCTACCACAATGATGGTTCCTTGTTTGCTCATAAATATCTTCTGTTCTTTTTCAGAAGAACAAAGATAATGATTTTCTCTCGCCAATCTTTTCTTTCAGAGAAAACTTTTCAATTTCATGAATTGTTCTATTATAAAATAGCATTTCAAATGAAAACATTTATATTAAGCATAATTGTAACCATGATTACATCGGTAGCTGGTGCACAGCAAAAAAGTTTTTATGACTTTACGGTCAAGACTATTGACGGGAAGGACTTGCCACTTTCCACGTTCAAGGGTAAGAAAGTATTGGTAGTCAATGTGGCATCTAAATGCGGTTTCACTCCCCAGTACGCCAAGTTGGAGGAGTTGTATGAAAAATATGGAAAAGATGATTTTGTCGTTATCGGATTCCCTGCCAATAATTTCCTGCATCAGGAACCCGGAACGAATGAAGAAATCAAGGAGTTTTGTACGTTGAATTATGGAGTGACTTTTCCTATGATGGCTAAAATATCTGTAAAGGGGAAAGATATAGCTCCCCTTTATCAATGGCTTACGCATAAAAGTGAAAACGGGGTTTCGGATGCTAAGATAGGGTGGAACTTTCATAAGTTTCTGATTGATGAAAATGGTAGATGGGTTGCCTCAATCGGCTCTACTACCAGTCCGCTTTCACAGGAAATTGTAGGATGGATTGAAGAATAAAATGACCAGAAGATAAATAATGCCCTATTGTTATTGCACCAGCTTTCCGTTTTTCAGTTCCGACATCAGCAGGTCATAGACGTATGCCGGGCTTTCGATATACAGGCCGGTGGAGAAGTCTTCCAGTTTGACGAATGTCTCCGAATTGTGGAATGTGGAGATGGCTTCCTGCAAATCCATATCATTACGTTCCACCAAGTAACGGACTACATCGGCGGATATTCCTTCAAAGAGGAATTTTGCGGTATTCGTGTTCATAGTCGTTTCAGCATTTTAATCGCTGCCTCTGAGTGAAAGAAATATTGTGAAGTCACTTTCGAAAATGTCAGTTCGTGCAATAGTTGTTCTTCGTTAATAAAATTCTCGGTGTATAAACGTAGCAAGCGCGCAATGGTATCATCGGCAACAGGGCCAATTACGATATCGTAATCGTGGCAAGGCTGAGTAGTGTTTATATCGCGGTTCGACATGACAAAACGTGCCCATTCCCAGTCTGGCTCCTTGAAAACCTTGACTTTCAATTCGCTCGACTGCGCTTCTTCGAGGTCAAACTCAAACATAGTCAGAGTGGGGTTTCCGCTGAACATCCGCGCTGTTCTTGCGGCCATCCTTTGGGCCTGTTCCCTAATGTCGGTCAGGTAAAATCCTCTGCCGAAATCCTTATAGGGGCGGCATCTGTTGAGGTCGATGCCGTCGATTGCCGTATTTGAACCGTGGTAAAGTATCATCGCAATGTTCCTCCATTGTTTTGGCAGACGATGGTCAGGTCATCCACACAGTCGTTAAAAGAAAGTGTGTGTTCCACATCGTAAAATTCGGTGAGAAAATCAATGCCTTTGAAACGTCTGATATAATTGCTTGCCTCCCGGATTGTCAAATCGTGACGGCGCGCAAATTCGACAATGACCGTCATCACATAATCGATTAGGTTCTTGTCCGCTTTCTTTTTGGACTTGAGCGCCACTATCGGTTCGACACCCAACGCCTCCGCTATGCGGTTGACAGTGCCAAAATTAACACACAGACCGTTTTCCACTTTGGAAACCATTGCTTTTTGGACGCCAATCATCACCCCGACTTCTTCTTGTGTCAATCCTTTGTTTTTTCGGCATTGGGCCAAAAGTTCTCCTATTTTTTGCAAATTCGTATTCATACCACAAAAATAGATAAAGTTTCTTGTGTGGGAAACTTTTTAACTACAAATATATTCTTTAGATAATTATTATCTTTCCAATTAAATGGCAGCTCTGCTCTGACACGCAAGAACCCGTGTGCCGGATGATGATTGTTAGGAAAACAGGAGGGAAATCAGTTCCTTTGTACATCATAGGTTATGGAACGGTGGTTCGAAAAGAGTTGTCGCTATTTTTTTGCTTATTTATTTGTGGGGATAAATATTTATCCCTATATTGTATTAGTAAAATTAAAAATATCATGGAGAATGATTATTAAAACTGAAAGTTATGGATACAATAAAAGACATTTGGTTTGATGCTAACCGCATTTATATGAAAACGGATGGTGGAGAAACTTTCAGCCGTCCCTTAGAGGCATTCCCTTTGCTGAAGGATGCAAGTGACAGAGAGCGCCTTGATTTCAAGATAGGAAAGTTTGGTGACGATGTTCGTTGGGAATCATTGGATGAGGATATTCATATATCCAGTTTTTTCGATACAGCGGAGCCGGATTATGAAAATGAGATAGCAATGATATTTAAACGTTTCCCTCAACTAAATGTGTCAGAGGTTGCACGTAGTATGGGAATAAACAAGAGTCTTCTTTCCAAGTATATCTATGGTATTAAAAAGCCGAGTGATATAAGGAAGATGCAGATTAAAGAGGCTCTCCATCTTTTGGGAAAAGAATTACTTGCCGTTTGATTAATCTCTTAATAATAGTTTAGGTGTGATTCCATTTGGTTTCACGCCTTTTTTATGTTAATTTTTCCACAATCATAGTTTCAACAGAAAGATAATTAAATATAAGGAAGATATGGCTAGAATAAACAAATACGGCTATGTTGCTGCGTGACGTTTTTGCATCCGTCAGGGAGATGCGGTGAACAAGCCAAACTCATACCAAGAACCGGGCAAGCATATGATGCAGGCAGGGTAGGCGTGTACCGAGTACCAGGTAGCCTTGTTTGCTGTATCTTATATCTTACCATCTGGGCGATGATGCGTCCGGAAGAATTTGCATCAAGGTAAGTATACCGATAATCTGTTTCTTGTTTGTTTTTTGAGTAATCAAGAAACATCACTAAAAATAGCGGAATATATTTTCGTCCTATTTATTAAATTGCTATCTTTGTCACGTTTTCCACGCCGGTACTTCCGCAAGGAAGTTAGGGAGGTGGGAAATATACATATATAGAAAAGACGTTTACTTGACGTTTTGTTCTTGGCTCTACAGAACTTCGCAAATTCTAAAATCCAGCCAAAACAAAGCAACAGTAGGTGTCTGCGGGGTATGTTTATATCCTTGGTGCGCCTTTGCCGGTCAAAGGTGCATTCAAGTGTCATTATACATATCGGCGTGGGCTTCTGCGTTGCTCGTTCAGACTGGATTGGGCAATGCGAAGGCCTTGTAGGGCGGGACGAGTAACAGGTACAGATTCCCGCGCTTTTTTTATATATAGGTATTATAAATTCTGATTTAACACATAAGAACCGTCCGGTTCGGGAATCTGCGGAAGGTCATCGGTTGACCCGACAGGCTGCATCTACATCGTGCGGATTCCCATCCTCCATTTGTTGAAATAGCTTTTCTCCGGTCAGCTTAATCACAAGAGGCCGATTCCTCTTGTACTTTACGAAACTTCTCGTAATTGATTGAAATGCAGATATATATCTGTACTTCAAAGCTCCATAACTATGCTTTCAAGTGAAAAAATGCAATGGTTTGCCATGCGTGCCACTTATCGCCGGGGGATGCAGATCAAGGCTTTGTTGGATAAAGAAGGAATCAACAATTTCATTCCCATGCGTTACGAAGTTCGTATAAGGAACGGGCGCAAGAGGCGTGAGCTGGTTCCCGTTATCAGTGATCTGATATTTGTTCATTCCGTCCAGTCCGAACTTCAGAAGGTGAAGTTCAAACTTCCGTATTTTCAATATATGATTGATATCCGCAACGGGCAGAAAATCATTGTGCCCGATGATCAGATGAGGCAGTTTATCGCTGTGGCTGGAACGTATGACGAGCATCTTATCTTCTTCAGTCCCGATGAGGTGAACCTGCGTAAAGGTACGAAAGTCCGTATTACGGGTGGTGACTTCGAGGGCTACGAGGGGGTGTTTGTAAAGGTGAAAGGTGCGAGAGACCGTCGTGTGGTTATCAGTCTGCAAGGGGTGATAGCCATGGCCATGGCGACGCTTTCGCCGGACTTGATAGAAGTGATAGAAGAGCCGAAGAAGAGATGACTTCATTTGCTACGTTAAACATTGTTATCCCTTGATTAATGGGGAAGTAAATGATCTGATAATATAAATCTTATGTATAATAATGTGTAGAACCACATTCATGCCGTCAGGCATCCGGCTCCAGCAGCTGATTCAGAATCAGTATAAGGAAATTTTAGCCAGGGAAAAGAATAATGATAAATTCATTCATCTGTATGACATTGGCGCGTATTGGGTGGCTTTCGAGCGTTCCGCCTGTAGGTTGAGCGGTTTGTTTTCTAAAAGTGAGCTGACTTTGTTTCGTGTCCCGGATTGTGTGGAATATGTGGTGATGGTTTCTGTTCCTGCCGATGAGGCGGAGGGCTGTTTGGGTGAGTACATCATTTTGCACGATGGAATTTACCGGAAAGTGTGGTCGGAGCATGTTTTGCCGATGGGGGATTATCGTCATTGGCATGAGATGGCTGTGAGGTCTGTTTTGTTGTAAAGAAAAGTATGCGGACTTCGTGGACCAAGTAAGTGGTGTTACTTTGCTTACGAAGATATCTTACTTTTTTCAATGGAATATGGTCATCCGTCATGCTCTATAGGGAATACCCTGAAAAATCCTTCAAAAGCTTCAGCCTGCTCGCAAACGCCCTACCCGTGGGCATTCCGGCTGAAGGATTGGGTTCAGGAATCCTTCAGCTGGGGGTGGAATGTTTCAGCCGAACTGATCTTCCTCCGATTCTTAGGGAATCGTTTTTCCTGAAGGATATTTTCCGGCTGAAACATTTCACAATGCATATCCTTCAGCCGGAATGCCGACAGGCAGGGTGTTTGCGGAGTGGCTGAAAGATCTGAAGGAAAAAAAAGGCGTTTCGGCATGTAGATACCGTTATGGAAAAAATAACAGGTCAAATTTTTAAAAGCTCTTGTTCTTTCAATGAAAACGTCCTGTTCTTTTTTTTAAAGACCTTGTTCTTTTCGGAAAAGAACAGGATCTTTTAAGGGTTAGTAACGTGTATGCCGGAAGGTTGGTAACGTGTCACCCCACACGTTACTAATGTGTGGGGTGTAAGATTAGTAATGTTGCAGGCGGAAGATTGCATATCTTGCTAGTGATACAATCATAAACGTATGAAGTTTCAGTATATAAAAGATAAAGTTAGTGCTTATTTCACTAAGGGGAATGAGCGTAGTGTTGCGGTGAAGAAAAATATCGCCGTTTCATTAGTGTTGAAATGTATAAGTATTTTAGTTTCCTTGCAGGTCGTTCCATTGACCATCGGTTATGTTAATCCTACGAAGTATGGCATTTGGCTGACGTTGAGTTCCATTATTGCCTGGCTGTCTTATTTTGATTTGGGGTTTGCCCACGGATTTCGTAATCGTTTTGCTGAGGCAAAAGCAAAAGGGGATATGAAGTTGGCAAAAGAATATGTCAGTACTACATATGCAGTGCTCTTCTTGCTCTTTTCCGTAATTTTATTGATAACCTTGGTGGTGAATAATTATTTGGATTGGAGTCGTATTTTAAATATTGATCCTGTTTATAAGGATGAGCTGAGTCTGGTTTTCGGTTTGTTGGCATGCTTCTTTTGCCTGAACATTGTGGCAAGTGTCTTTACTACCATGCTGACGGCAGATCAAAAGCCTGCTTTAGCTTCGCTTATAAGTACAAGTGGTCAGGTACTGGCTTTTGCTTGTGTCTATGTATTGACTAAAACCACAAAGGGAAGTCTGAGTGCTTTGGCTGTTTCTTTTTCAGCTATACCGTGCCTGTTTCTTTTAATTGTTTCTATTATTGTGTATCAAACTAAAAAATACAAGATTGTAGCCCCTTCGTTGCGTGACGTTCGCTTTTCGTTGGTGCGGAGTGTTGTTGGTTTGGGTGGACAGTTTTTTGTTGTTATGTTTTCTATGCTTTTTATTTTTCAACTTACTAATATCATTTTGTCAAGAGTGCAAGGCCCAGAAGCAGTTACGCAATATAATATTGCTTATAAGTATTTTAATGTACTTAACATGGCTGCAAATATTATTTTGACTCCGTTTTGGTCAGCATTTACTGATGCTTATATTAAGAGAGATTATAATTGGATGCGTGGTACGCTAGAAAAACTGGAGAAATTATGGTTGTTATGTATTCCTATTTTAGTTTTAATGGTACTGAGTTCTGATCTCTTATATAAATTTTGGATTGGTGATTCTGTAGCTGTATCTTTTTCATTATCATTTTGTATGGCAATATATGTATTATGTCAGACGGGAGGAAATATGTATATGTTTCTTATTAATGGAACGAGCAAAATACGTTTGCAACTAATCATTTATTTGTCATTTGCTTTGGTTTCTATTCCGTTGATGAAGTATTGTTGTAAGTATTATGGTATAGAAGGTATACTGATAGTTCCTACTACGGTATTTATTTTGCAGGCCTTTATTGGAAGAGTGCAGATATTGAAGATGATAAATGGTACGGCTAAAGGAATTTGGCTGAAGTGAAATGAAAAACAATATGAATTATCCCCTAATTTCTGTCATAACTGTTTCTTATAATGCAGTTTTAACAATTGAACAAACCATTCTTTCCGTCATTAACCAAACTTATCTGAATATTGAGTATATCATCATTGACGGTGGAAGTACGGATGGAACGGTTAATGTAATAAAAAGTATGCGGATAAAATCGCTTATTGGGTGAGTGAGTCGGATAAGGGAATTTATGATGCGATGAATAAAGGAATTGCTTATTCGCATGGAGAATATTGTAATTTTATCAATGCAGGTGATAAATTTTGTTCCTCATCTATATTGAAACAGGTCATGGACTTTAATCATGTGGCAGATATAATAGTTGGTCAGGATTTACATGTTAATGAACATAATAAAATAGTATCACGCAGTGTATTACCTCGAAGATATAATCTTCTGCATTTTTATATAACTACCATACCTCATCAAAGTTGCTTTATAAGGGCCTCTTTATTAAAAAAGTATTATTATGATACATCTTTAAAAATAGTATCAGACTGGAAATTCTATTTACAATCAATCGTTTTAGGTGGGCATAGTGTGGCTGCGTATAACAATGTTATTGTGATATGTAATCCCAGAGGAGCCAGCAGTGATAACAACCGGATAAAAGAAGAACGCGAAAAAGTGCTTAAAGATCTACTCCCAGCTTATATTGTCAATGATTATCAGTGTTTATCCTGTTTGGGAGAAGAATTTATTGAAAACGCTCTTTTTTTATTTAATAATCATTGGATAAGATTTTTAGTAAAAAAGGGGCTTGCAATAATGGTTAAAATAGTAAGAATATTTAAATAGTTTATTTATGAAAATAGTAGTGTTCAAAGGAGGACTGGGTAATCAACTCTTTCAGTATGCATTTTATAAATACCTTTCAAGAAAGGATGAAACCTTTTATTTCTACAATGATGCTTGGTATAATGTGAGCCATAATGGATTTGAATTAGATAAATATTTTAAAACTGATGATTTGAAAAAATGTAGTAGGTTTTGGATAATTCTGTTTAAAACCATTTTATCAAAATTATACCATTGGAAAATATATGTAGTAGGTTCTGTAGAGTATCAATATCCTAATCATTTGTTTCAAGCTGGATATTTTTTAGACAAAAAGTATTATGACGAAAATACTATTGATTTTAAACATCTTCTTTTGTCGGAAAAGAACCAATCATTGCTGAAGGATATTCAAAACTCAAATAGTGTTGGCGTGCATATAAGAAGAGGTGACTACATGACCAAACAAAATTTGGTTATATTTGGAAATATTTGTACGCAGAAATATTATCATGATGCCATAAGAATAATAACAGAGAAAGTAAATGATGCTGTCTTCTATGTTTTTTCTGATGATATTAGCTGGGTACAAACTCATTTGGATATACCCAATGCTGTTTATGTGAATTGGAATACAGGAGAATCCAGCATCTATGACATGTATTTGATGTCTTCCTGCAAATACAACATTATAGCCAATAGTACTTTTAGTTATTGGGCGGCACGATTAAATAAAAAAACTAATATGGTGATTTATCCCTCAAAGTGGTATAATACATTTACTCCTGATATTTTTCCTGAATCATGGTGTGGAATCTAAAAAATGGATAGATGATAATTACTCAGCTTATTTTTCTGCTCTTTATTATTTTTTTTATAAGATATAAAAAGAAGGCTGTTCTTTATATAATACCATTGTCTTTGTTTTTTACAATGCTTCCTGTTGTAAGAATAGGGGGTACGTATATTGGTCTTTGTGATGCGATAAATTTTGTTATATACGGGTATATTCTTGGTCGGAAAGATGCAAGGAAAGCTATATTCTGCAATCCATTGTTTTTACCTTTGTTTGGTAATTTTATATTGTTGTTATTAATTGCTTTGTATGGAACGGAACGGACTTCATTGTATGTGTTGTGGAAAACAATATCAAATGAAATACTTTTGCCACTTGCATTTATCTATTTTTTGCGAACAAAGAACGATATTAAATTAATTGTAAATCTTTATTTGAAAGTGTTTTGGGTGTTATGTATATATGGAATTATAGAGTTTCTATTAAATTATAATATAATTCTATATTGGCTGCAATCTCAGACTGATTTATCTTTTTGGGTAGATCATACCAATGATATCCGATATGGATATGGGCGATATAATTCATTTTTTCATTTTCCCATAACATTTGGAGATGCGTGCGTTGTATTCTTTTATTTTCTTACCTTCTTCTATAGTAAATATGAAGGAGTATTTATATCAAGGAAATCTTATATTAAGACTTTGTGTTTGCTTCTTATCGGTGTTTTTCTTGCTAATTCACGTGCCACTATTCTTGCATTAGTATTTGGATTGTTGCAATTTGACTATATAAGAAAGCCTAAAACTCTATTAATCGCTTTTTCTATCTTTTTAATCATGGTCTTGCCGTTTTCTGATTATATATTAAATGTATATCATTCCATATTTGATTTTACGGGTAATTATGATGTTGGTGGAAGCTCTATGGATATGAGAATGAGACAATTAGATATTTCTCTTTTTCTGTTTTTACAAAACCCTATATTTGGTGGTGGCTTGAGTATGATTTATTATTTAATGACAGATATATCAATCCCGGAACTTGCAGGTGCGGAGTCTCAATTATTTTATTTGTTGATTGAACGTGGTTTGTTAGGTATATTGGGATATCTATGGCTGATAATTTCAATGTGCAAATTATTGCCTTCATATAGAAAGTTCAACATGGTTTTTGTTGGTATCTGGGTATTGGCTTCTTTCGTATCATTAACAGTGGGATTATATATAAATTTTCCGATTATATTTTTGCTCATTATATATAAGAGTCAGAAACTTAATTTATTAAAAAGATAATGTTCTCTATTATTATTCCTCTATATAACAAGGCTGATTATATTGCAGAAACACTGAAGTCAGTTCTGAATCAAACATATTGTGATTATGAAGTAATCGTGGTGAATGATTCATCGACAGATAATAGTTTGGAAGTGGCTTCTAGTTTTCAGGATGAACGAATTCATATTTATACAAAAGAAAACGAAGGTGTATCAGCAGCACGTAACTATGGTATTATGCATGCTAAATATGATTATATTGCTTTTCTGGATGCAGATGATATTTGGGAATCTGATTATTTGGAATGCCAAAAGAAGTTGATAGAAATCTATCCTGATGCTGGGATTTATTCTACTGCTTTCTACTCTTTGGAAAAGGGGAAACGGAAACTTCGTAATGTATTGATTAACGAACACACACACTTCCTTGTTCATGATTATTTTAAAGAATCCGTAATGAATGGATTATCCATTTGCTGGACTAGCTCCTTGTGCTTAAAAAAAGAAATGATAAAGGAGATACCAATGTTTCGAGTAGGTATTAAGCGTGGTGAGGATTTGGACCTTTGGCTTAGAATAGCGTTGAATTATGATGTAGCCTATTTGAACCTTCCGAAAGTCTTTTATAGAACAGGGTTATCTGATAGTCTTACATCAGATTATTCTAAAAATGGAGAATTTCCTTATTACGAGTGGTTTAACTTTACATCGGAAAGTTCTTATTATAGAAAGTATGTGATTTTAGTTGTGTATATACATGCAAAAAATGCATTTATACATCATGATTACGATACATGTTTGGCCGAGTTGTGGAGTGTTAAAACTATTGTTTGGAGATTCAAATGGGCAGAGCGATTATTATTACTAGTAATTTCATGGATAAAAAGTAAATAATGAATATCATTTATTTTGTTCCCAATATTACCATTGCAGGAGGTATATTCCGTATAGTGTCAGACAAGATGAATTATTTGGCGGAAAATATGGAAGGACGGCTTTTTTTGGCATATTATGGTAATGGACAGGAAAAACCTATATATCCTTTGCACCCGAACATTCAACTGTTACCTATTGATATAGAGTGGAAGGTAGGCTTTGGAAAGAAAATTAATAGAGTATGGAAAAATATAAGTATTATACGTCACATATTTAAAAAATATAAGATAGATATTGCTGTCAATGCCAATGCTCCTTTATTGATATGGATATTACCATTTATTTGTCGGCGGATAAAGAAGATCCATGAGTTTCATTTTTCTTATAAAGGACAACAGATATTAGATGAGGAAATTTTTAAATCGCGAGGAAAGAAATTTTTAGTTCAATATTTAAGAAAGTGTTGTTTGACAAAATTCGATAAGGTAATTGCATTAACAGAGTCTGACAAGAAAATGTGGAATTTACCGAATATATTTGTAATACCTAATTTTAGCAATATACAACTACATGAAAGAAATGGTAGAAAAAGCAAAGTTGCTATATCAGCAGGTAGATTAGAATCTGTAAAAGGTTATAATCGATTGATTGCAGCTTGGGTGATAGTTGCACAAAAGTGTCCGGACTGGCAATTGGAAATTTGGGGTGAAGGAAGTCTGCGAGAAAGTCTTCAACGACAAATTGATGCTTTGCATCTTTCATCAGTTGTTCATCTGAAAGGTGTTTCACCTAGTATAGGTGAAGTATATTCTCATTCTTCTTTTTTTGTCATGTCATCTTTGTATGAAGGTTTCCCGTTGGTATTGGTGGAGGCGATGAATTGTGGCTTGCCTTGTGTTAGTTTTGACATTACTGGAGCAAATAGTATCATAGACAATGGTAAGAATGGATTTTTAGTGCCGGATAATGATGTAAATGCCTTGGCGGAAGCTTGTATAAAATTGATAGAAAATAAAGTATTACTAGAAGATATGGGTAAGCAGGCTTATATGTCGGGAAAATGCTTTTCAAAACCAAAGGTAATGCAAAAATGGTTAGACCTGTTTAGGGAACTGATGAGAGAATAAACCGCATGATTGGAAAGAAATATAACTACATACAAATTAGTTTACTATTAATATGTTAGAAAAGAAAATTGCATTGTTGACTTCTGTTACATTTAATAATATTGGTAACGGATTTATAGATTTGGGTGCTGAAGCTGCTTTGATGAAAGCATTACCGCTTAATGCTGAATTATTTAAAGTTAGCTCAAATGCTAATTTTGCAGCTACAATGGGACAAATGTTCATGCTGAAAGAAAACCCAATAATAAATTGGTTATGGGTACATACCATGCAAAGGGCTGCTAAAAAGCTTCATGACCGTTCATACAAAACGGTAAAAACGCAAAATATCTTTAGTATGGCCAGTATGGTTAAATGTGATTATTTTATAATTCCGGGATGTGTATTAACTGTTCCATTTTTTACGATTTATGGAGATTTAATAAAGAGAAAAGCAGAACAAGGAAGTAAGATTATTTTTTTAGGTGCAAGCGGAAACTTCTATACAGAATATGAAGTCAAATTTGTTTCTGAATATTTAAGAAAATTGCGGCCTTACGCTATAATGACCCGTGATAGCCTTGCCTATAAGTACTATGCAAATTTTACAAAAAATAGTTATAATGGAATAGATAATGTGTTCTTTGTGAATTTACTTAATTTACCCCAAATAGATACTGATTTAACACCGTATGTAGTATTGAATATTGAAGAACCTAAGCATTATAGGATAAAAGAAGAACTGAAAAATATTTTTAAAGAAAAGAATATTGTTTATTCTTATCATAAGCCTTTTCCTTATACAAAAGTTAGTAAGTTAGTAAAAAATGGAGTGATAGTATCTGATAATCCAATGGATTATTTACTCCTTTACCGGAATGCTTCAGAAGTTTATTCTGATAGAGTACATGCTTGTATCCCTACTTTGGCATTTGGAAATAAAGCAAGATTGTTTAGCAATAGTCCTAGGATAGCCTTGTTTGAAAATGCGAAAATTCCTGATGTAAGGGAAAGACTTGTCAGCATAGAAGGATTAAAAGAAATGCAGGACAAACAAATTGCATTTCTAGCTTCATTATTACAGTAATAAAGAGAATGGTAATATGAATATATTGTTTTTTTATCGTGTTTATCCTAATTATGGTGGTGTTGAGGTAGTGACAACTGTACTTGCCAATCGTTTTATAAAGGATGGACATGGTGTTATCATAGCTTCAATAGAACAACCGCATATTGAACTAGCTTGTCAATTACTACCAGATGTAAAGCTTGTCAAATTAGACTATCCTGTTTGTTCTATAAAAAATATGAGGAAGTTACATCGATTAATTATAAATGAAAAAATTGATATTATAATTAATCAGTGGGGACTTCCTTTTATGTCAACATTACTGTGTAGAGTGGCTATAAAAAGAACATCATGTAAATTGATTTCGGTATTACATGGTGCTCCAAATACGTCTAAATTAATTATTAAGGCACGTGATAAATGTGAAACAGTTTATAACCCTTTTTTGAAATACATATATCATGCTATAATGTATCTAAAAGAAGAGTTGGTAAAAGCTAGCATTCGTTATAATTGTAGCCATTGTGAAAAATATGTTCTTCTTTCATCTCATTTTATCAAGCCGTTAAGTGATTATGCACATATAAAGAGAACTGAGAATATTATAGCAATAGGCAATCCTGTTACTATTCCTGTGTATTTTGAAGAATGGGAGTTAAAACAGAAGAAGAAGCAGCTGTTATATGTAGGAAGAATGGATTATGAAAATAAACGAGTAAATAGAATAGTGGAAGCTTGGAAAGTTCTTTATGAAAAATATGTTGATTGGGAACTTGTTTTGGTGGGAGAAGGCCCTTATAAAAGTACATTGGAAGAATATATTAGAAGATATGATATTCAACGTGTTTGTTTCAAAGGCTTTCAAGTATCTCCTCCCATACAACATTATAAGGAAGCTTCTATATTTTTATTGACTTCTGATTTAGAAGGGTTTGGATTAGTAGTTATTGAAAGTATGAGTTATGGAGTGGTCCCAGTTGTGTATGGAAGTTATGAAGCTATATATGACATCATAGACAATGGAAAGTCTGGCTTAATAACTCCGATACCTTATAATAGTCAAAAAACAATTGACTGCATCAGCTTGCTAATCGAGAATGAAAAATTAAGAAAAGAAATGGCAAAGGAAGCCATGTGTAAGGCGAAATGTTTTACAATTGATTCTGTTATTACAAGGTGGTATAATCTGTTTGAAGAAGTATTATAAACTTCCATAAAAATAAATTATCATTTAATTTATGCTCCCTCTATTGCTTAATAAAATCATACAAACAGATAAATTGCTGTTTTTACATTTGGTTACTCAGAAAAACAGAATTTACACCTTTCTCAACCCCGTATCTTACCTCATAGCTTTAGAAAACAAATCCCTATTTGAACAATTCGATGGTATTTTTGCCGATGGCTCTTTACTGGTTTCTGCCATAAGATTAGTATACGGAAAGCGAGTGACCAGACGTAGTTTTGATATGACCTCCCTTGCTCCCGAATTGTTGAATTACCTCATGGAAAGCCGTAAAACGCTCTATATCGTAGCCTCGGGTCAAGAACAAGTGGAGTGTTCTGTGAAGATATTTCAAGAACAATATCCTGGGTTGAGAATAGCAGGATTCAGGAACGGATATTTCTCTTCGGATGCTGAAATGAATAAGGAAGCTTCTCATATAGTCGAATTAAATCCGGATTTTCTGATAGTAGGTATGGGGGCCTTGATGCAGGAAAAGTTTCTGCTTAAGGTAAAAAAGATGGGTTACCAAGGCATCGGCTTTACGTGTGGTGGCTTTGTTCACCAAACGGCAATGAATAGGATGCACTATTATCCGGACTGGGTTGATAAGATGAATTTGCGTTTCGTTTATAGAATGTATAAAGAGAAACATACACGTACAAGATATCTGCAAGCTGCATTCTTGTTTCCGGTACGCTTTATCGGGGAAAGAATTTTCGGATGAAAGAGCAGACTTTGCTTATTGCCATGTAAATAATGGAGAATGGCAACAACAGGACGAAGATAGCAGTAGGAATAATTTTTCCGAGTATTTTTAATACATCTGTTTTCATGCTGCAAATATAAATTAAAATTCATAGAATAGTGAAATTAAGAACTCTAATATTTCTGGGGGGACTCTTTGGAGGAATGAATGTTATCAAAGGGCAGGCTTTTTATGGTACTACAGGACTACTTCATGCACCTACTGCCGTTATGCAGAAAGATAAAACCGTTATGCTGGGAGGAAATATGCTTGATGTAAATATACTTTCCCGATATTGGGTGAGAAGTGAATATCATTCCTATACCTATAACTATTATATAAATTGTACTTTGTTTCCTTGGCTGGAAGTAGCATATACTTGTACGTTGGTAAAGGGGATACATGGTTCTTCTTATTGGCCTCAGCAAACTTGGGGCAGGTTTACCAATCAGGACAGATCGTTTCATTTCCGGTTGAGGGCATGGAAAGAAGGCTGGTGGAAGGCTTGGACGCCTCAGGTAGTGATTGGTGCGAATGATCCGGGAAGCCATTCTTCAAATGGAGGTGGAGACATAGATTGGGGGGGCGGTGGTAGCGGAAACCACAATTACTTGACACGTTATTATCTGGCGGCAACGAAACATGTTGAATTTAGTGGAATAGGTACAGTGGGGGTTCATGTAGCTTGGGTTATCGGTAAAGCTATGAGTGATGTGCATTATAGTCGTCCTGCTGCAGGGATAAACTTTTACTTTGGCATAAAGGGCGAAGGTTTCTGGCAGAAAGCTCTGAATGGATTTAATCTGATGGCGGAAGTGTGTCCCGGACATGCGGAAGATCTGCATACAGCAACTTATACTGTGAATGTGGGTGGAACTTATTCAATATGGAAAGACCATATCAATCTTATTGCTGAACTGAATGACGGTAAATATTTTATCGGAGGCATATTCTTTAAATCACATCTCAAATAACTGACTTGATTTCTAGTGGATGAAGCATTATAAGAATAGCCGGAATCACTTGGAAAAAGTAGTTCCGGCTATTCTTATATAACGATATTTGTATGTCCTGTTTTTATTATCCTACAATGTATTTAGCATTCTTGCCGCTTATTTTACGAATGAATACCACAAGCAGCCACGATACGCCAAATGCCACGACTGCGGCAGCGGGAATTTGTAAAGGCACGGGAACACCGATATTGCGCATCAGGACTACACCTGGACCTGTGAAAAAATAATGTATCATATAGATGCCGAAACCACATACGGTCAAGTTTGCCAGCATACGCTGGATCAGTTCTGAACGTACTTTTACTTTCTTGGCTATGAGGAAGAAGGGGATAGTCATCATAATCACATTCAAAGAATTATAGGTGAAGAACAGTTCCAACATTTCATCAGTGCATTGTGGTAATGCGGTCATGTGGCGGAAACCGAAGAATGTGACCATGTAACCTGCCAGAAACATGGGGATACAGACTGACAGTATCTTACTCCATGACCAGTCGTGGTTGCGCAGATAGTGTCCCAATAGCAAGTACCCGTTGAATCCGGCAAAATAATAGAGCATATTGAACGAGTTCCACGCACAGCCTCCCCAAATGTATGGGGATACGAACTGATAATAATAAGGTAACAAGCTGGTTATTCCCCATGCGACAAGAAACCATAGTTTGGCTTTCTCCGAGGCCTTTTCTACCCATGCGGAGAAAATAGGAAGGTATAGATATAATCCGATAAGCAGATAGATATACCACATATGTACGTCTAATAAAGAGAAATTGAGAGGCATTTCTGCTATATAACCCAATGATACGTTGAGTGACTGACGGGCGGCTTCTTCACCGCTATAAGGGAAAAAGTCAAGGATTATTTCAGGATTAAGTCCCAACAATCCTGTAAACCAGGGAAATAAATTATAAATGACACTCCAGATAAGGAACGGCCAGAATACACGGCTGATTCTTTTTTTGTAGAAAGCGGATATTTCGCCACGTACGGGGAGCAGCAATGCTCCTGTAATCATGACAAACAGTGGGACACACGGACGGAGAAAGGCTCCGTAGGCGGCTCCCCAGAATTTGATTTCATCAATGTTGGCTGGCGGTTCGCCGGGGTAAAAGTTGAACGGGTCTGCACTATGGCAGCAAACTATGGTGAACATGGCTACCAAACGAACGACATCCAGCCATACCACATGTTTTCTTGTGGTGTTCATAGCAATAGGTTGATTCATAATTTAATTTTTGATTTGACAGGCACAAAGGTACGCTTTCTCTGAGGATTATTTCTTGCTTTGGAACAAAAAATAAAAAGAACTATCCGCAATCATACTACAAAATGAGAATCCTCCCACTGCAAGAGTCACAATCATTTGTCTTTTGCAGGGGGAGGAATTCTATTTAGGGTTAGAGGGTTATTTTAGTCCTCTGTTCTTCAACAAGGGATCAATACCAGGTTCTTTGCCACGGAAATTGACATACATGTCCATTGCATCGTCAATGCAGCCGGGAGTGAGGATATATTTGCGGAACTTTCCTGCTACTTCTTGATTAAAGATATCGCCTGTTTCCTTGTATGCCTCGTATGCGTCACAATCCAGCACTTCTGCCCAAATATAACTATAGTAACCGGCAGTATATCCACCACCCATGGTGTGGTTGAAATAAGTGGTGCGATAGCGTGACGGAATTTGTTTCAGCAATCCGCGCTTACCTAATGTTTCTGCTTCGAACTGCATAACGTCCATATCATCGGGAATTTCTTTTAATACATGATAATCCATATCCAGCAGGGAAGCAGCTAAATATTCAGCCGTAGCGAAGCCTTGTCCGTATTTGCCACTCTTGTCCATTTTTTCAACCAGTCCGGCAGGAATAACTTCATCTGTCTGATAATGTTTGGCATATACATTCAATACCTCCGGTTCAAAAGCCCAATGCTCATCTATCTGTGACGGCAGTTCTACAAAATCACGCGGAACACTAGCCACACCATAATAATGTACATCTTTGAAAAGATTATGTAAAGCGTGTCCGAATTCGTGGAACAAGGTATTCGCTTCGTCTGCACTGAGCAAAGCGGGTTGTCCGGCTGCCGGTTTGGTAAAGTTGCATACCACGGTTACTACAGGAGCCACTTTCTTGCCGTCCTTGTAGGTCTGTGAACGATAGCTTCCGCACCATGCGCCACCTTTCTTGCTGGCACGCGGAAAGAAGTCCATATAGAGTACACCTAGATGAGAACCGTCTTTGTCCTTACATTCGAATGCCTGTGCATCGGGATGAGGGAGGGGAAGATTGTCCAGCTGGGTGAAAGTGATACCGTACAGTTTGTTGGCAACATAGAACACACCGTCACGTACGTTTTCCAGTTTCAGATAAGGACGTACCTGATTTTCATCCAAGTCGAATTTGGCTTTCTTGGCTCGGTCTGCATAATAACGCCAGTCCCAACCTTCAGCTGTGAAGGTTTTTCCGTCTTTCTTTATTTCGGCATTGATATCTGCCAGTTCTTCTTTGGCTTTGGACAGAGTAGGTGTCCAAATCTGATCTAATAATTTATATACGGCATCCGGTGTTTTTGCCATACGTTCTTCCAGTGCAAAGGAAGCATAGTTTTCATATCCCATCAGCTTGGCTTTTTCCAGACGGGCCTTGAGCAGTTTGCGCACCACTTCCTTGTTGTCGTATTCATTTCCGTTATTTCCTCTGTTAATGTATCCTTTGAATATCTTTTCGCGCAGGTCTCGGTTATCGGCATATTGCAGAAAAGGCATGACGCTGGGATTATGCAGGGTGAAAATCCATTTGCCTTCCATGCCTGCTTCTTTAGCTGTTTCGGCAGCACTGGCAATCAGGTTTTGGGGTAATCCGGCTAAGTCTTCTTCTTTGTCCACGATCAATTGGAAAGCATTGGTTTCCTTCTGCATATTTTGGCCGAAGGTGAGCTGCAACATGGAAATCTCACTATTTAATTCACGCAGTTTTTTTTGACTTTCGGCATCCAGGTTGGCACCTCCACGTACAAAATCTTTATAGGTTTCTTCCAACAACTTCTTTTGCTCTTTGTCCAAATCGCCGGGATTTTCATAGACAGCTTTGATGCGTGCAAAAAGTTTTTCATTTAAGGCGATGTCATCGCTGTGTTTTGATTGTAGTGGAGAGAGTTCACGGCTCAGTGCGTCCATTTCATCATTGGTATTGGCGCTTTTCAGTCCGTAGAATACGGTGCTGACTTTACGAAGTAACGCTCCGCTTTGATCCAGTGCTGCAATGGTATTCTGGAAAGTGGCGGGTTCGGGGTTGTTCACTATAGCGTCAATCTCTTTCTGTTGTTCTTCCATGCCCTGCAAAAAGGCGGGTTTGTAATGTTCCATCTTGATTTGGTCGAAAGGAGGAACCTGGAAGGGAGTTGTGTACTCTGAAAGGAATGGATTTCCGGTAGGGGCTGCCTGTTTCCCTTGCGAACCGCAACCGCTTAATATGGCAACCGCACAGGCTGCCAAAAGAATGTGTTTCATAATAATTTGTTTTATATAGGTGATAATGCAAAGATAGTAAAATAAGGCAAATTCCAATAAGTTTGAAGCGTAGAACTATTTGTTTGTTTTCATAGTCTGTCTAATTATCATACATCATTGTCTAATAATTAGACAGACTGTTTCTTTTTGTTATTTTGCAATGTGTTGTTAATCAGTTATTTGTTTGTGTGGCACGGTTTTGGCATTTCTATTATAGAGAACGAATTATAGAAACTTTAGTTTCTTATACACTTTATGGGAAGTAACGTTGTGAAACGGGACTTCTCTCTTTTAAAATAATAATAATTAAAAACACGAAATATGAAACAGATTTATTATGTCATTCAGGCTTTGATACATGGACGTGGAGCTAATATTATAAAAGTCGTTTCGTTAGGCTTGGGCCTGACTATGAGTATTCTGCTTTTCTCAAGAGTTGTGTATGAGCAGAGTTTTGATACTTGTTTTAAGGATCATGATAAATTATACCAATTGTGGAATATATGGACAGTAAATGGAGAGCCTTTTCCTCCGAGTGAGTTCATTATCGGTGCAGCTGCTGGAGGCATACTGGATGCAATGCCGGAAATTGTGGAATCGGCGGCAAGTACAGGCTCGTGGCCGGTTTCGGCACCTATTTATAACGGGAGTGTCCGCTTTGATGATTTTAAGGTCACTGCCGATTCATTGTTTTTTCAGACAATGGGTATTGAGGTCTTGAGTGGTGATCCGGTACGTGAATTGCAGCAAAAAGATGTAATTTTCCTGAGTAAAGATTTGGCGGATAAAATGTTTGGCGGTGAGAACCCGATTGGTAAAATAATTAGTTTCAATAAGGAAATTGAGTTGACAGTCAAAGGAACGTATGCTGCTTTACCTGAGAATTGTACTATGCGACCGAAGGCTGTCATTTCCTTGCCTTCTATCTGGAGCCGCCGGATAGGAAATTATTCATGGAACGGTGGGGACAGCTGGAAAGAATATATCCGGTTGAAGCAGGATATTGATTTGGATGAATTGAACAAGCGTATTGATATGGTAGTACAGCAACATATTCCCAGAAGTGATAAGTTGGGAATCACTGTCATGGCAAAACCTGTTCGGGATACGTACCGTGGATATGATGAAGTGAAAAGAATGCGTAATATTATGCTTATTTTAGGTATATCTATTTTGTTTATCACGACATTGAATTATGTGTTGATTTCTATTTCTTCATTGAGCCGGCGTGCCAAAAGTATTGGTGTTCATAAATGCAGCGGAGCGGGAACGGGTACTGTTTTTGGTATGTTTATGTGGGAAACCGGTATTATTATTTTGCTTTCATTGTTTTTGATGGTTTTTTTAATGTTTAATTTCCGGGAATTTGTGGAAGATACCACGGCTGCTAAACTGGAGTCTCTTTTTGCGGTGGAACGTATTTGGGTGCCTTTTGGAGTGACTGCTGTCTTATTCCTCATTGGTGGTGTGCTGCCGGGACGAATTTTTTCAAAGATACCGGTCACACAGGTTTTCCGGCGTTATACAGAGGGTAAGAAAGGATGGAAACGTCCGTTATTGTTTATCCAATTTGCAGGAGTGGCTTTTATATGTGGATTGATGTGGGTAGTGATGCTCCAGTATCATTATGTTATTAATAAAGATCCGGGTTATAATCCTGAGCGGGTAGTGATTGGCGTTAATAATGCACCGGATGCTAAAGCCCGGCTTGCTGCCCGTCACTTTTATGAGGGGCTTCCATACGTGGAAGCATTGACTTCGGCAACTAGCTATCCGTCTAATGGATATAGCGGGCAGATGATACCGGATGAGAAAGGAACGAGTCTTTTTTCCAGCCGTTATGATTTTACTCAGGAGAATTATGTAGCTTTTATGGGAATGGTCATACAGCAAGGGCGTGTGCCTCGTGAATCCGGTGAGGTGGCAGTGAATGAGGAATTTGTACGGAGAATGCATTGGGGAAAAGATGTTTTAGGTAAGAGTATACAGACAGAAGAAGGCCGTGTCAAAATAGTAGGTGTGATTAAAGATTTTAATATTGGCGGATTCTACTCAGAGCTGAAACCGTTTGTCTTGCATCATCATCCCAAAGATTTGGCTGATCTTGTTTATCTCCGTCTGAAGGAACCCTTTGGTGAGAATCTTCAGAAACTGAAGCGTGATGCTGCCGAAGCTTTTCCTAATCAAACAGTCGGCTTTGAAAGCTTGGAACAAAAAATGGCGGATAGTTATAATTCCGTTCGTGTATTTCGTAATGCGACTTTATTGGCGGCAATTGCCATTTTGTTTATTACTTTGATGGGACTGATAGGCTATATTAATGATGAATTACAGCGACGTTCGAAAGAAATTGCTATTCGTAAAGTGAATGGAGCTGAGTCATTTGTGATATTGGAAATGTTGGTGCAAGATGTTCTTTGGATTTCTTTCCCGGCTGTAGTCGCAGGTACACTAGGGGCATGGTATGTAGGTGGTTTATGGATGGAACAGTTTGCTGTGACTGTAGGTTCGCTTGTTCCTTATTATGTATGTGTAGCTATCGTGGTCTTGATATTGATTGTCAGTTGTGTCATTTCCAAAACATGGCGCATTGCCAATGAGAATCCAGTAAAGAGTATTAAATCAGAATAAAGATCAATAGAACAAACAATTAAAATTTATTATTATGATACAGATTGAAAATTTAAGTAAGGTATTTCGTACTTCAGAAGTAGAAACAATTGCGTTGAATCATGTAAACATAGAGGTGAAAGAAGGAGAGTTTGTAGCTATTATGGGACCATCAGGTTGTGGAAAATCCACCTTATTGAATATCCTTGGTCTGCTGGACAATCCTACTGAAGGCAGTTACAAGTTGCTGGGCAATGAAGTAGCCAATCTGAAAGAAAAAGAACGCACCCGCCTGCGTAAAGGTGTAATAGGTTTTGTATTTCAAAGCTTTAATCTGATAGACGAACTGAATGTTTTTGAAAATGTGGAATTGCCGTTGACTTATCTTGGAATCAAGGCCAGTGAACGTAAGGAGCGTGTTCTGGAAATTTTAAAGCGAATGAACTTGAGTCATCGTGCCAAGCATTTCCCGCAACAGCTTTCTGGCGGTCAACAACAGCGTGTGGCTATTGCCCGTGCTGTGGTTACTAACCCTAAATTGATCCTCGCCGATGAGCCTACCGGTAATTTGGACTCAAAGAACGGTGCTGAAGTAATGAATCTATTGACCGAACTTAACAAGGAGGGGACTAGTATTGTCATGGTAACTCACTCTCAGCATGATGCCGGATTTGCTCATCGTGTCATTCATTTGTTTGACGGTAGTGTAGTGGCGAACATTAAAGAATAATAATGAAAGGGTGGTTGTAATGAAACAAATCTATTATGCAATACAATCGACATTACACGGCCGTGGAAGCAATGTGACAAAAGTCATATCGCTTTCATTAGGCTTGACTATTGGTGTTCTGCTTTTTTCACAAATAGCATTTGAACTCAATTATGAAAAATGTTACCCTGATGCCGACCGATTGGTGTTGGTACGTGGAGGAGGAGAGAATGTAAAGACTGGAGAGAAAGGAGAAGGATATGATGATAGCTTGTTTGCTCCGATGGCAGAAGCATTCCGCAGTGATTTGTCACAATGGATTGAAAATGCTACAGTCATTTTCAATTTTGAGACATTAAATGTATTCAAGGATGGTCATAAGCTGAAAGACGTAAACTACGCTTATGTAGATACTTGCTATTTCCGTACTTTCGGCATCAAAGTATTGAAAGGGAATCCTGAGGAATTGCAAAGGGCAGGGAGCATATTCGTTTCTGAAACTTTTGTTCGTGATGTCTTTGGTGGACAGGACCCTGTGGGACAAAAATTATCTTTGGATAAACAGCATGAACTGACAGTCCGTGGTGTTTATCAGGATACTCCGGAAAATACGGCCTATCATTTTGATTTTGTAGCTCCCATTTATGCCGGAGGTGGTTATATAGGGGGTGGAACATGGGGGCGTAATGACATTTATTATACTATTCTCCGTTTGCGCGATGGGGTGGACAGGGAAGAAATCAATCGTCAGATATACAAGGCTATGCAAAAATATTATCCTGATTCTGCTGATGATGAATGGAGAAATTTTTATGATGCACAGCCATTGCCCGAAATTCATCTGGATGACTCAAATACCCGCACTCGCCTTTACATTTATGGTTTTTTGGGCTTTGCCATATTTTTTGTGGCAATCATGAACTATGTATTAGTAGCTATTGCTACCATGAGCCGCAGGGCAAAAAGTATAGGTGTGCATAAGTGTAGTGGTGCCAGTGCAATCAATATTTTCAGTATGTTCCTTTTTGAGACGGGGATTGTGGTATTGATGTCCGTTATAGTGGCCCTCTTTATTATTTTCAATACCAAAGATCTGATAGAAGATTTACTTTCGGTGCAGTTATCCTCACTCTTTACATTGGAAACTTTATGGGTTCCGATGCTCATTGTTTTTGTACTGTTCATAGTAGCCGGAGTGCTGCCGGGAAGATTGTTTTCACGCATTCCTGTCACTCAAGTTTTTCGTCGTTACACAGATGGGAAAAAGGGGTGGAAGCGTTCTCTTTTATTTGTACAATTTATGGGGGTATCTTTTGTGATGGGGATTTTGTTAGTATCTTTGATGCAGTATCATCATCTGATTAATAGTGATATGGGTATCCGTACTCCAGGATTGGTGGAGGCGGAAACATGGATGTCACCCGAAGAAGCAGAGAATATGGTTAACGATCTTCGTCGTCAACCCATGGTGGAAAATGCCACCCGTTCTATGCATGGTGTTCTGGGAGAATATTGGACTCGTGGGCTGATTGATAATAGTGGCAAGCGAATAGAAACCTTGATGTATAATCCTTGTGATAAGAATTATGCTGAAACCATGGGGATTACTATTATTGAAGGGAAAGATATGCAGAATGAGGGAGATGTATTGGTCAACGAAGAAGTAGTGCGGCTGATGAAATGGACAGATGGGGCAGTAGGCAAACGGTTGAATGATTTTGATAAAGCCGGAACCATTGTTGGTGTATTCCGTAATGTGCGCAATACGTCTTTTCTTTATAAGCAGTTTCCCGTGGCTTTGGTTTATAGTCATAATACCAGTCACACTTTTGATGTACGTTTAAAACAGCCATACGATGAGAGTTTGAAAAAGCTGAACGAATACATGGAGCAGGTGCATTCCACTAAGGCATTGGAATTTATTCCGATAGATACCATGCTGAAGGAAATCTATCGCAATGTATATCGTTTTCGTAATTCTGTATGGATTACTTCTACTTTTATTTTGCTTATTGTTGTTATGGGGTTGATAGGTTACGTGAATGATGAAACACAACGTCGCAGTAAGGAAATAGCTATCCGTAAGGTGAATGGTGCTGAAGCTTCGACTATTCTTCGGTTGCTGTCCCGTGATATATTATATGTTGCTGTCCCATCGGTCTTGATAGGAATTGTAGTATCGTACTTTACAGGAAAGGCTTGGTTGGATCAATTTGCCGAAACGATAGATATGAATGCGTTGTATTTTGTCGGAACAGCATTGGTGATTATCGCTCTGATAGTGGTGTGTGTCGTTGTTAGAGCTTGGCGTATTGCTAATGAGAATCCGGTAAAGAGTATTAAAGTTGAGTAACTAAATAGATAGCGATGAAGCAATTATATTATGCAATACAAACGATATTACACGGTCGTGGAAGTAATGTGACGAAAGTCATATCGCTTTCATTGGGGCTGACTGTTGGCATCCTGTTGTTCTCGCAGATTGCATTTGAGTTAAGTTATGAAAAATGTTATCCTGAAGCTGGAAATCTAGGAATAGTCCGCGCATATTACCATAATTTGGAAACAGGTGAGTCGATGGGGGACGATGGGGATATCTATGATTATTCCGTTTTTGCTCCGATAGCGGCGGCTTTGGCTGAGAATATGCCAATAGAAGTGGAAAAAGCTACTTGTATAAATTCTTACACAGCCAACGGTAATTATTATTATGAAAATCAATTGTTGTCGGATGACGAACAGTGTCTTATGGTGGATACTTGTTTTTTCCAAACCTTTGGCATTCCGGTTTTAAAGGGAAATCCTAACGATTTGATTAACTCCAATACTTTGTTTGTGTCCGAGAGTTTTGCACGCCGTTTTTTTGGTGATGCAGATCCTATAGGTAAAGTGTTAATATTGGAGCGGAAAACTGAAATGATTGTCCGTGGTGTTTATCGTGATATTCCGGAGAATACCATGTTTAAGGCAGACTTTGTAGTAAGTGTACATAAAGAAGGAGGTTATAAGGATGGAGCCGGATGGGGAGGAAATGATATTTTTTATGCAGTGTTCCGGACCGGAGAAGCTTCGGATATAGAGGTGGTAAACGATAACATCCAGCGGATGGTGGAGAAATACATGCCGACTGAACATAACGGTTGGAAACTGGAACTCAGTGTCATTCCATTGGCAACAAAGCATCAGACTTCTTCAGAAACAACAAAGCGTCTAGTTATCTATGGCTTTTTGGGTTTCTCTATCTTCTTTGTCGCTATTATGAACTATATGCTTATTGTAATTGCTACTTTGGGACGTCGTGCCAAGAGTGTCGGTGTCCATAAGTGCAATGGTGCCAATAATGGGAATATCTTCAGTATGTTTATGATGGAAACGGGCATTATTGTTCTGGTATCCATTCTGGTCTGTGCATTTATCATTTTCAATGCGCGGGATTTGATAGAAGATTTGCTGTCGGTGCGACTTGCATCACTCTTTACATGGGGAACTTTGTGGGTACCGCTGCTGGTTGTTGTACTTTTATTTTTGTTGGCAGGTGTATTGCCCGGACGTATTTTTTCACATATTCCTGTCACACAGGTATTCCGTCGTTATACTGATGGTAAAAAAGGATGGAAACGGTCACTGTTGTTTATACAGTTTACCGGTGTGTCTTTTGTCTTGGGATTATTACTGGTTACGTTAATGCAGTATAGTCATTTGATGAACAGGGATATGGGGATCAATACTGCCGGACTGGTAGAAGCCGAAAGTTGGCTGGACATTGAAATTGTTCCTCATATGCGCGATGAGATCCGGCGTCAGCCTATGGTAGAGAGCGTGGCTACAGCCAGCCATAGTGTATTGGGCCAATATTGGACAAAAGGATTGATGGGCAGTGACGGCAAGCGTATAGGTGTTCTTAATATGAACTATGTGGATTTTAATTATCCGGATGTGGTAGGCATTACGATTATAGAAGGAAAGCCGATGACCCATGCCAAAGATCTGCTGGTGAATGAAGAGATAGTCCGGCTTAAGAAATGGACGGATGGAGCCGTAGGAAAACCTTTTGATGAGATTAAGGAAGGAACTATAGTAGGTGTGTTCCGTGATGTGCGCAATCAAAGTTTCTATCAGGCGCAGCAACCCATTGTGCTGATAGGTGGTAATGCGTTTAATCATACCTTCAATGTACGGTTGAAAGAACCCTACGATGAAAATTTGAAGCGCCTGAATGAATTCATGGACAAAACTTTTCCACAAGTGGCTTTAACATTCCATACAGTGGATGATATGCTGTCCGAAATCTATAAAGATGTATATCGTTTCCGCAATTCTGTCCTTATCACTTCCGGTTTTATCCTGCTTATAGTGATTATGGGGCTGATAGGTTATGTAAACGATGAAACGCAACGTCGCAGTAAGGAGATAGCTATTCGTAAAGTGAATGGTGCGGAAGCATCAAACATTCTCCGTCTGCTGGTATGTGATATTCTATATGTTTCTATTCCTTCTATTTTACTCGGAATTGTTATAGCTTATTTTATTGGGAAAGCATGGTTGGAACAGTTTGCGGAACAGGTTGATCTTAATCCGTTACTCTTTTTGGCTACGGCTTTAGTTGTAGCGATTATTATTGTGGCTTGTGTGGTGCTTAAGGCATGGCATATCGCTAATGAGAATCCGGTAAATAGCATTAAGAGTGAGTAGTGTATTGGGAAAAAGGAGAGCGGGATGATATGTGTTGGGTATCATCCCGCTTTTTTCTTTTTACCTGATTCCTGTGAAATTTACATTGACACCATCCAATGTGCCTTTTAAGAAGTTTCCGGCCAACCATACATTTTCAAAATATGAAATGTCACTGGGACCGTAAACCATACGGATGCATGTCTGTGCGCTGTTATCCCATCTCCATTCAAAATTGTACCTGTCTTCGGTTACATAGCCGTTCCGATGTTCTATTCGTATGATGTCTGTGCCTGTTCTATTTTCGTAAAAGTCTAGTCGTTGTGTGTAGTATTCACCGTCTTGTTCCCAAGTTTCCTGCCAGGTCCGGCTGCATAGTTCCCGAGTGGTTCTGTAATATATTTCGCTGTAATCATCATCATCGTACCAACTTTCTATGGATACTTCACAGGAGGTTAGGTTAACCATTATTATCAGTACAACTACCATTCCGAAGTATTTCAGTATTTTTGTTCTCATATCCGTTAATTTTAAAATTTGTTTTTCTTATGTCACAAAGATAAGTGGAGGGAATGATACAATAAACGGAATATTCCTATTTGTAAAGGAGAGTTTCCCTATTTGTAATAGGAAAATTCCTATGGTGAGGAGAGGGGAATAAGGTCTGTCTTATTTCTTTTACTATTAAACTGTAAGTTACAAAAAGAGGCTGTCCATTGGTGAAACAGCCCCGATAATTTCTGAAAAATGATAATAGGATATTTCTATATATTTTTAATTATCCTTGTTTGGGTATTATCTGCGTTTTTTTGAAGAAAGAAGTGGTGCTTCCTGTACTTGCTTCATTACTCTCAAGAGATTACCTCCCCAAATCTTCCTTAAGTCTTCTTCTGTATATCCTTTTTCAATCATTTTTATGGTCAGATTAATCAAGTCATTATCTCCATTGCATCCTTGCAAACCACCACCGCCGTCAAAGTCCGTACCTATTCCCACATGGTCTATGCCGGCTACCTTAATCATGTGGTCCAAATGTTCGGCAGCATCACAAACGGATGCGGCTTTTGGGTTTTTATTGATATAGGCATCAAGGAGACATAACTGTGCCACTCCGCCATTTTTCGCTAAGGCACGGAGTTGTTCGTCTGTCAGATTACGATCATGGTCGCATAACGCCTTTGACGAGGAATGAGAGGCGATGATAGGTTGTGTACTATATTTTATCACATCCCAGAAAGTACCTTCACTGGCATGCGATACATCTATCATAATTCCTAGGCGGTTCATTTCCTTCACCACCTCACGTCCGAACCGGGTCAGTCCTTCGGTCGCATCTTCCGTGTGAGTGGATGAATGGCAGATATCATTGTCATAAGAATGGCAGAGAGTAATATAATTGACTCCCATCTGTTTGTATTTTGCTATATTCTTTAGGTCTTTGCCTATGGCGTAACCATTCTCGATACCTATAAAAAAAGCTTTTTTACCTTCACGCTTCAGGCGTATCAAGTCTTCTTCCGTAAGGGCGATGCCACAAAAATCTTTGTATTGCTCTACTTCGTCATAAATGGATTGAATTAATCGAGTGGTGCTTTCTACGGCTTTTTGTGAAGATGCGTCATCCCGTTTCCCCTGCCATATAAATGCGGCTAGGAACTGTGCGTCCAATTTGCCTTCCTCCATTTTGGGGATGCTGACCATGTTGTCTTTTCTCAGGCCTACACTGTAACCGTTTTTAAACCAAAGAGGAGTGTCTGTATGAGTGTCAATGGATAGAATGCGGCTGTGAATTTTTTTAGCTAGGTTGAATGTATCAGCCTTGTTCACCAGGAATTTAAATAATTTATGCATGGTGGTATCTCCGGCAGCTGTAAATATTTCCGGATGAAATTGCACACCTATCATTTGTCGTATGGGATAAGCTTCTATAGCTTCCGCTATACTGTCGGGTGCCCAAGCCGTGATTTTGAATCCCGGTGCCAATTTCCGGATAGTCTGATGATGGAATGTATTGACTTGCAGCACTTCTTGTCCTGTAATTTCTGCCAACTTGCTTTCCTTTATGATGGATATCGGATGGGTGGGGGTAGTGCCGGATTCTTTTTGGCGATGGTTGACACTTGAAGGATGTTGCGTGGGCAGATCTTGATATAAAGTTCCACCGAAAGCTACATTCATTAATTGTAGCCCCCTGCAAATTCCTAATATGGGAATATTCCGATCTGCGGCCATTTTCAGCACCATCAAGTCGAAGGTATCCCGGGCGGGGCTTACTTCTTCCAGTTTTTCATAAGGAAGGTCGCCATAATACATTGGTTGGATGTCTTCTCCACCTGTAAAGACAATTCCGTCCAGCCGGGATACAATTTGACGCAGTATTTCTACATTATCCGTTACAGGTATCATGTAAGGAATTCCTCCAGAGAGAATGACTGACTGTACATATGCCGTGTTTACGGCTGTCCGTTTCGGACTTATATCTGTGGAAATTCCAATCAGGGGAAACCTTTTTATTCCGGGAATCAATTCGGAATCCACTTTTTGATTCAACCGGACGAGTGCTTCGGACAAAGGATCCTTTTGACTTTTTTGTGCTTGTACATGGCAATATCCCAAAGCTAACAGTAATACTAAGAGGCATTTGTTTTTCATATGAATATAGATTTTGTCTTGCAGGCAAATGTATAAACTATGTTTTTATTGAAAAAATAAAATGCCATAAAAATAGAGTAGGAGGTACTTATTCCAAGCACCTCCCACCTTTATATTCAGAAAATATTCAATTTACTTCATATCTTCCACAGCAGCCTGAGCAGCAGCTAATGAAGGGTGAATATCAGTGATTTACGAGCTTTGTGTAAAATAAAGCACCTTCTTTTCAGACACATTCTGCATATTATTGCACGGCGGCTATATGTAACCGATGTGCTCTTTCAGATTTTTCTGTATCTTACTTCATATGATTTTTATTTTTTAATTGAACATTGATTGCACCGATGTGGCACATATTGAGTAATTGTTTTTTATTATGACATTCTACACATGACCCTATTTTGGATTTTGTAGAAATGAGCATTTCTTGTCTGTTTACCATGCACGTTCTGCATGTTCTGTGTGCAAAATTAACGAATTTTTCTGAGAAGACGCACGGCTTTCAAGTATTATTCTTCATTCAATAGCAAAAAATATCGTATTAGATTTCTCAGTGTCCATACAAAACGTTTTCACCTCACAAAAGCCATTTCAGTAAAAAGAAAAAAGAAATAGGCTATTCATTGGTTTAGGTTTAAGTTTAATTTGTCTTATATATATAAGGTAGTAAACTTGAACTGCTCCGAAACGAGTTTGATTTTATATGATTGAAGAGGCATGTATATATACATGGGTAAACTAAACCTTAAACTTGGTTGTTTAGTTTACCCATGCTTCAGCTGTTCGACTTTTCTTTTTACCGAGAAGTCATTACATAAAGATTTGCCAGTCGTTATACTTCGATATTTTTACAAGGATCGAAAGACTCATGTTCTCCATGAAAGACATAACCCAACTGATTTGATATGCACATGGTATTGCCTATCCTCACATCCGCATTATAGTGAGAATGACCATATATCCAGAAGTCAATACCGCTATCCTTGATATAATCTTCCAATTCTACGGTAAAGGCTCCGTTAGCCAGACTGTCGGCAAACTTGGGACATTGCATTTGGAAAGACGGTACATGATGAGTGACAACTATCTTTTTCCTGGCGTTGCTGGATGAAACGGCTTCTTTCAAAAACGCAAGGCACCTTGCGTGCTCACGGTTGAAGTCTGCAAACGTGAGAAGCTCTTCATTGAAGAAGATGCGTCGGAAGTCGCTTATGACTTGTTCCGTATAGTATGCCTCCTTCAAGGGAATCTTAGACCACAAAGTTGTTACGATGAAGTCGATGTCTTCTACGTGTACAACAGCATTATAATAACTGTGAACGTTGGGACGTATTTCAAGACAAAAACCATCGTTAAGATTGGCAATGTCATAGTATTTATAGAACTCATGGTTGCCCATGCAAACTATCACCTGCTGATAGTTCTCCGAAGCCCAATCCCAAAATGGATGCTTAGAATAGTTCTCGTCCCCCAGGTAGCCGATGTCTCCTGCAAGAACGAGAATATCCCCTGTTACTTGCAAGGGATTCTCCTTCAGGTATCTCCAGTTGTCGGCAAACTCTAGATGGAGGTCTGACGCATATTGTATTTTCATAACTGTTCTGTTATAAATAATTCATCTAATTGTTCCAATAAAGCCTCGATGAATGATGAATTCTGATCAAGAGCCTTTGCAAGAGGCTCTGAAAGCGTGTTCCAATCATTTCTTATTGAGGTTACAAAATCTCTTATGCAAGCAACAATCGATTCGGGAGCGATAATCTCGTTGTCTTCCATGATGACCACATTCTTCAACACATCAGACCGATGCTTCTTGATGTCTTTACTATTGACATGCTTTCCGTTAGCTTTGTCTTGCAAAAGATTGAGGTAAGCACGTGCTTTTAGAGCTATGAGCGCAGCAGAGTCTGCATGACGAAGCCCATTGGTCAGCTTGCTATGCTGGATGGTGAAGTGATAGAAATCATCATCCATGATGATTGCACTTAGACTTGATGTTTCCTCGTCAACGGGGAGAGGCTCAACAATCAGTCCTTTCGGCTCGCCAAGAATGTCAGGATGCCGTGAGAGCAGTTCTATCATTTCGGGATAGTCTGGTTTTCCGTTGACAAAACGATACAGTTCGTACTTTGGAGTTTCGCCTTCTTCCTGCTTGCGTTTCTCTGGACGACAACCACCTTCTCGTATAAATTGCCAGAAATGCTCTGCAAAGTCGGCTGTCATCTTCTCTACAACAACTATCATGTCAATGTCGTGGGTGGCACGCGGACGTACTGTCGTTCCAGTCATGGTGATGTCGCAAGCAGTTCCACCAATGATGACATAGTTATCTGAATAGGCTTCAAAAGCCTCACGAAATTTCTCTAATCCTTCCATTCTATTTCATTAATTAAACGTTCAACTTCGCCTTCCACTCGTGGGTCTTCGTCCTCACGCAGAGAAATGGCCAAAGATAATCTGTCAACCCATTCGGCTTTTGTACCAATAGTGGTGACAGGTGGGTATTTCCATGCTTCAATGATGATGTTGCCATCAAATTCGTTTGGGCGCACTAAGGTTCCCGATGATTTGAATTCCCGTAGTTGTTTGACAGGTACCATGATCATTCTTTCCGGATCGGGATTCAGCCACGTGTAATGTGCAAGGGCATTGATGCCACATACTGGGAAATTATCGTCTGAAAGCAAATCGTCACAATAAATGCGTTCTTCAACAGGGTTAACGAGGAACGACTGGGCTTGCTTCCACAATTCCATTCCTTTCTTGTCAAAGTGGATGACCTTCCGCTTAGAGCCTCCAGATACTTTTTGGCAAAGCCCCAAGTCTTCGAGGCAAGTAATACCAAGTGTAATGCTTGCGTAGGAGTACGGAATTTTGTTCTCAATATCACGTGCAGCCAATCCTTCGATACTCTCTATCTGAAGATGATAGAGCAGCAGGTATTGTGCGACAGGCGTTAAAACCTTAGCTTGTTTGGTTTTACGAATGCGCTCATTAGCCAGAAGCATAGGCAAATGGACGTATTTGTCAGATACAACGAAATACACGTCTTTGTCGATCAGTCTCTGCCGTTCATAGGCAGGACAAGTTGGCAACAAGAATACGGTAGGAAGCTGGAATAACGAAGTAAGGTTGTTTGCTGTAACAGACAAGCCACGTGGGGTAGCTACTTTATCTTTAGGTTCTGCGAATAGCAATGGCATACCATGAAACTCTCCATCGTAGAACTTGTACGACAACATTTCTCCGATGGTAACACCTTTCATCTGCGCCTTGCTTCGTTCTTGCAGTTGTATAGGTCTTCCTAATATGGCGATCTCTTTCATTTTAACCATTCTGCATTATTTTAATACATCATTAAAATGATGCAAAAGTATTAAAATAATCTGAGATAACCAAAGATTTTCAGACAATTTATATAAGATATGCGTCATCCACCATATAATCATAACGAACTTCTCCCATACACTTACATTCCATCGAAGAGATTTAGTAAACATGCTTCATAATGTCAGTGTGACATTAACCTTATTACCACCATTTCGAAACTTTATAGTATGATTATTGAAATATTATCATACTTCTATTATAATCTGTGTTAAGACTGAATTGGTTTTTCGTGTGTTTTTTCGTCAATCATATAAAAGTCTGTTCCTTTGCAATGCTTTTGGGAGTTCTCCTGCCTTTTGAGAGTATTTCCGAGTATGATAACAAACAAAGGATAACAATTAAATATCAGATTGAAAAATGTCAGGATTCGTAATTTTTGCGCTCGTCCTCACCTTTGTCTATGTGGTCTACTTTGCTGTAATGATCACACTAGACCTCCATGGCAAGAAGGATGAAAAGAAATCAGAAGAAGAGACCTATGATGTAGGGGATATGACCAACGAGGAACAGCCTGTTGCAATAGAAGAACGCAACGACAATCCTGACGAAGGTGATATGACCTTCATCGAACAAATCACAGATGATGGGCTTAGAGTTGTTAACCCAACTGGGAATGTAACTCCCCACTCTTCTTTTATCGAAGAACCACCAATAACGGAACAGCCATCATCAACGACAAGTGAAGAACTCAACGAGAAAAACGATGAATTCCTGGAGCACATTGAACCAGAACATCAATGTAGTTACCTCTCAGAAGAGTTTATGCAGAATCTCAACAATAAGCACAACACCCGAAAAATAGAAAAGAAGAATGCCAGAGATAAACTGTAAAAAGAATCATTTGTTTGCCATATTGTCGATATGTGTCATGCTCTTCCAGCCAATGTTGGCATCAGCCAAATGCGGAGGTGTCGATTACAGCTGGGGAGCAGACGCACTGAGCAATGCTCATGATTTTACGGTAACAATGATGCTGTATGTGCCAAAAGTGCTGTATAAGGCTGAATGCTGGAGAACAAAATCAAATACATTTCACAATAAAATCAATTGTTTTTCAACGGTATATGAGCAAGCCGAGATTTATAATTTATCCTAACGGGAATGCACTTTCCACAGCTTTTTTGGGAACATTTTTGGGCACATTTCCTAAATTTGCGAGAAACAAATGTGCCCAAGCATTAAAAAACGAGTATATGAAAGCAAGTATTTATCTAAGGAAAACGAAGAAAGGAACGGATGATACGACCCTGTGCATACGCATCCGGCAAGGGAAGTCCGATTTGAGGGCTGTAACCCCCTTGAACGTTATCACCCAATTCTGGGATAGCAGGAAGCAATGTTACAAAGCCAACACCCCCATTACCACCATCGGGAAAGACGAAAGGATGTCGTTCAACAAGAAAGTGGGCAGGCTGCTTGCGTTCGTGGAGGAAAACATACAGGAGGGAGCGGATGCCGATGCCTTGAAAGAGGCCATCGCCCGTTTCTTTGCCAGTCCCGAAAGTCAAGAGGCCACGCCAATACAAACCACCACTCCTACAACTATTGTGGAACGAATGACCGTCCTTGAAGGTTTCCGCCGCTATCTTTCGGAGAACGATTTCAGCAGCCGCCATATATCGGAAACCCGGTGCATCGAGCGCAAAATCAAACGCTACATCGAATGGCAAAGGCGGATGAACGAAATGGAGAGTTACGAAATGTTCCTTGATGATTTAGACCCGGCCGTGTTGTCGGACTTCCGGGAATTTGCAGCCAACGAACATTTGTATTTCCGGGAGTTCCCCGATTTTTACGAACCGTTCAAGGTACGGGCGTGCTGCATGAACGAGATTTCACCGAACACCCTTACCGCACTCATGGCACGCTTCATTTTCGTGTTGAACTGGTGCGTGAAGCACGGCTACATGACCAACGAGAGCTACAGGAGCTTCGACCACGGGGTATTGGTATATGGCTCTCCCTACTATCTGACCCTTGAAGAACGGGATGCCGTTTATAACGCCGACCTCACGGGCTGGCCGAAGCAGCTTATAGACCATCGGGACAAATTCATGTTCCAATGCCTTGTGGGATGTCGGTACGGCGATTTGCAGCGGCTCACGAAAAACAACATCGTGGACGGCTTCTTGGAATACTATCCGCAGAAAAGCCTGCGCAACGGCAAAGGCGGTGTAGTCCGCGTACCGCTGAATGAAAAGGCCAAGGCGATTCTCTCAAGGCAAAAGACGGACGGCAACAGGCTCTTCCCGAAGCATTGCCGCCAGTCGTACAATTCGGACATCAGGCTGCTGCTGCAACTGCTGGGCATCAACCGTATGGTGACTGTGTTGAACAGGCATACCCATGAAACCGAACAGCACCCGTTATTCGAGCTTGCCACAAGCCATTTGGCAAGGCGCACTTTCATCGGCAACCTCTACAAAAAAGTGAAAGACCAGGAACTTGTGGCTTCGCTGACAGGCCACAGCCCCGGCAGTAAGGCTTTCGCCCGGTACAGGACGATAGATGAGGACATGAAGAAAGAAGTCATAGATAAGATAAACTGACCATGCGGAAAGAACAGCTTGTAGAATCCATCCGGCAGCGTGACCCTCTTATGGCCGAGGCTGTGGACGGCATGATAGACTATGTTACGGAAAAATACCCGGCTGCATATCCGAGCAGGAAACAGACGGAAGCGGTGAACGCCTACCTGAAATCCGTCCATGCGGACGGTGACGGGAGCATGAGCGAACGGAACTGCGAGCACAGGCGTATCGCCTCAATGAAAATCACGCTAAATTGCATTCCGGCACTCAACCATGCGGAACTTGACAGGCTCCAGTCCGTCTTAGACCGAATCGCATACGACAAGGAATATTATATGCCGGAAAGGGGCTACGGCTTTCACCACTAAACATTGAAAACGACCTACGACATGAGAGCAAGCGCATTTATACGAAAGACAACCCAAAGAGGCAGCAACATCAAGGCAAGGGTCTATTTCCGTGTCCGTGACGCGGGATGCGACATCAAGGCGGCAAGCGAACTGGATATTAATCCCGGATATTGGGATTCCAAAAGGCAGGGCTACAAGCCACGTATCTCACTGATTAGCGAAACGGCAAGAAATACATTCGACCGCGCCGTGCAGGAAATCCTTTCCCTTATATCAAAAGAATACTATATAGGGGCGGACAGCCATTGGTTGAAACAACTCCTGTTCTCTTACCACCACCCCAATGCCTACAAGATGAAAGGCCGGGAATGCGTGAATATGAGCCTTACCTACTGGATGGAACGTTACAGGACGGAGCGGCTAACGGAACGTAAACAGCAAGGCATCTACAAGCTCATCATCGGCCTTGTCGGACGCTTCGAGGTGTACCAACGGCAAATCTGTAAACGGAAGAACTATGTGATGAACATCGGCACAATGACCGCTGACGACTTGCGCGGTCTGGAGAAATATATCGCCAATGAATACCAGTATGTAAGGCTGTACCCCAAACTTTATGACAGCAACGACAAAAGCATATCAAAAGAAAGGCGGGGTGGCAACTACCTGAGCGGACTGATGGGCAGGATAAGCACGGCTTTCAACTGGGCTGTAAAGCAGGGGGTGACAACCAACCGGCCGTTCGAAAGTTACGAGATTCCGGCAAAGGTCTATGGAACACCGTACTACCTGACGTTGGAGGAAAGGAACACCGTCTATGACATGGACTTGTCGGATGACCCTGCGCTTGCTTCCCATCGGGATGTATTCATGTTCCAATGCCTTGTCGGATGCAGGTACAGTGACCTTGTGCGCCTGACTTCCGACAACATCGTGAACGGTGCGGTGGAATACATTCCGCACAAGACAAGGGAGAAGAACCCACGCACGGTGCGTGTGCCACTCAACGAAAAGGCACAGACCATACTGGAACGCCTGCAAAGCAGGCAACGGGCGACCAAGACGCTCATTCCACACAACGCCATCGGCAAATACAACACAGCCATACGGAAACTGCTTACACTGGCAGGCATCACACGCAACGTGCCTGTGCTTGACCCGAAGACGCACGAGGAAATCATGAAGCCAATCAACGAGATTGCAAGCAGCCACATGGCAAGGCGCGTGTTCATCGGCAACCTCTACAAGCAGGTGAAAGACCCCAACCTTGTGGCTTCGATGTCCGGCCATGTGGAGGGCAGCCATGCCTTTGCGAGATACCGCACGATAGATGACGAAATGAAAATCGAACTTGTAAACTTAATCAATTAGTACAACAACCAAATAAAAAATTACTCTATGGATTTATACAGCATGATAGAAGCCGGAGGACGCATCAAACTGGAGTTGACGGGCGAAGACCTTGTCAAGTTTGCTGACCGTCTTATTGAAAAGGCACAGGAAATGAAAGCGCACGAACTGGCACAGCATCCGACAGAGGAAGTGTGGCTGACAACCAAAGAAGCGGCAGAGAAATGCCATGTCTGCTCTACCACATTATGGTCATGGGCGAAAGCCGGGTATCTTGTTCCGGCAAAGATGGGAAGGCAGAAGCTCTTTGCCCTGTCCGACATACAGAAGATTCTCAATGACCGGGGAGGCAACAAGGAACAAAAACAGTTATAGGCACCTCACGCAACGGGAACGGACAGCATCCCCCCCCCATATTTGTACCCCTGCCGCATGGCAGGAATAATGCCATTCTTTATCCGGTGATATTGGCAGGGAAGCCCGGACTTATTCCGGTACTGTATGGCGTTTGGGGAGCAAGTATAGGTTTTGTGTGCCACAAAACCGCCGACCGTATGTCGGGAACACCGCCCGAGAAAAACCAACGACCGATGGAAAGCAATCCCCAAACGCAGGAATACAGCAAGTCGAAAGGAGGCCGTCCGAAGCTGCCGGACGGGCAGCAGCGCACCCATGCCGTCAAGGTCTATTTTGACGAGGAAAATTATGCCAAGCTGCTCAAAAGGCGCAAGCGGACGGGCAAGCCCCTTTCGTCCATCGTCTATGAATTGGCAGTGAACGGCTATGTCCGAGAGCCGCTTTCCAAGGAGCTTGCATCATGCGTCAGGGCGATGGCTTCGATGTCGAACAACCTGAACCAACTGGCGCATGAAGCGCACCTTTCAGGGTATGCCGCCGTGGAGGAACGGACAAGGGAACTGTCGGAAAAAATTGCAAAGGTACTGGTGAGGGTCAGCCGTGAACTATAGAAATCCCAACTTATGATAGCACAGATAAACAGCGGGGCGCAATTCGCCGGACTGGTAAATTACGCCAACGACATTGCCAAGAAAGGAACAACAATCGTGGCATCGGAGGGGGTGTGCACTTCATCCAACGAGAGCATCACGGCGAGCTTCCAGACACAGGCAAGGATGCGTCCGGGACTGAAGAACTTTGTCGGTCACATATCATTGAGCTTTGCACCGCAGGACACGCCGAAACTCACGGACGGCTTTATGGCGGAGGTGGCCAAGGAGTACATGAAAAGGATGGGGATAACCGGCACGCAGTATGTCGTGTTTCGGCACAAAGACCAGCCGCACGGCCATGTGCATATCGTCTATAACCGTGTCCGCAATGACGGAACGGCCATCACGGGTGATTCCAATTTCAGGAAGTCAATCGCCGTGACAAAGGCACTGACAAGGGAATACGGGCTTACTTTCGGCAAGGGCAAGAAGAATGTCCGGCGTGAGCGTCTGCGCGGCAAGGATGCCGTGAAATACCGCTTGTACGATGCCATCCGGGAAGCGATGAAAAGCTGCCATGACTGGCAAAGCCTGCGTGCGGCTCTCGAAGCGAAAGGCATCCGCATGGCGGTTGTCCAAAGGGCTGGAGGAAGCGGCAGGACAGGAATCATTTTCACCTACGGAAAGATGACTTTTTCAGGCGGTCAGATAGACCGGAGCCTGACTTACAACTGCATTAATCAGGCTATGGTGACAGTAGTCAGCCAGACCGATGCCGCAGACACATCCATGCACATGCCCGGGCAAACCTCCGCTCCTTTTGACGGCCAGTCTGTTTCTTCCCCTCTTGTCGGCATTGACGGCAACGGGGAGGAAGCCACCGCACAGACTGAAAACACACCGCCTGACAGTGCGGACAATTCCACCATTGGCGGCAACATCGGGGAGGCGGCTGTGGAAATCATCATGCAGCCCCATGCCGTCCAGTCAGCCGGAGGTGGCGGAGGAGGCAACGACCGTGGCTGGAGGGATGACGACAAGGAAAAGAAGAAGAACAACAACAAACCATATTCACGGAGGAGGTAGCCATGACGAACAGGAAACCCACACCCTTGAAAGACGAAAAGCATGACCCTATCGAGGAAGTTCAGGAACAGTTGGCAGAGCTTATAGCGGCTGTAAACTCGCTTGCGGAGAAAGGTAATGCCACGGTAGAAAGTAAACCGGACGAGCGGTTCCAGAATACCCTTTCCACGACTGTTGTAAAGGCCGTTCAGGACTTGCTGGAAGCACGGCAAAGGAAGTTCGAGGAAGCCGACAAGGGCAAGATGACCATAAACGAGATTTTGCAGGAGATACTCGGCCAGTATGATGACATCTGCGGAAAGGCAAAGGGCTTTTACCAAATCTATCAGGGAGCAGATGCCCGTTTTAAGCACATTGACGAGAACCTACAAAAGATTAGCGGCAATCAAAAGATATTATACGGCATGATGAAAACCGTCCAGCAGGCACACAATATCATACCGGATAATGAATGTAAGCGTCCGGCCATGCCGTCCGGTTTCAAGAACAGGCTCAAGTATTTTACTTGTAGCCTGCCTTTATATGGGCTTAATCGGGTTTATCTTTCGCGCCATGTCCGTTTGTATGTCAAAATATGCCTGCTCTGCATCTGGGTGATTACCATTGCTACGGCAGCCTTTATCGCTTATGACAATGCGGTTATTAGGAAAGAGAATACGGTAATTCTACAGATGATTCCGTATCGAAACCAACAGCACAAATCCATCTTTGAACTGCCCTAAGCCGCTGGCATCAAGGGCAGAAGAATCAAGCAAAACTGGAAATGCAAATAGCAATTCGTTAAATTGCAATAGATAGATAGTAATCTAAGCGCACTGTTTCTCTTTTTTATGTTATCTTTGCACCATGTTAATAATTAATTTACAATCAGAATGAAAATTGCAAATAGACTTTTGCTTCTCCTTGCAGCTTTTTTGCTCGGATATAATTCTGTCTATTCACAGACACAGGCAGATGTAAAAATGGGTGAAATTTTGAATAGTGGCGATTTGTTTCAATTGAGAAAAGAATATCCGAATTTGAGAGACTCCGTAAGTATAAAGATGCTTAATTTTATAGCAGATGCACAGTTGGGTATTGGATTCAATAAGTTGGAAAATGCCGCCATTGCTCTTGACAGTTTGTTGTTGTATCATCAAGATGAACTTGGAACAGAAACATCAATAGGTATGGCTGCTTTGCAGGCTATGAACTTTTTGAATTTAGGGATGTATGAACAGGCAGGAAAAGTTGGAGAAGATTTGGTCAACGCACTTAAAAACTCCGTGCCGTTTGAAGCTCTTTATAGTTTTGTGTTCATAGAAAAAGTAGGCAAAGCACTCGCTAATGTACCTAAACCTTATCTTGAGCGTCCCAATCGGGATATTACAGTTCCGTTAAGAGTAGAAACTGTGGGAAGAGGCAAGCATATTTATATACCTGTGGAAGTCAATGGTACAACGAAAAATTATATATTCGATACTGGCTGTTCTTTTGGCAATTTCGTTTCAGAGAAGTACGCAGAAGAGGCTGGTTTGAAGATTGTGGCAGATTCAATTCCCGTATCAGGTATGGAGATAGGTTTCGTGAAACTTGCTACAGCGGATTCGCTGAAAATAGGAGAACTGGTGTATCATAATCCTATTTTTATGGTTGCGCCTACCGACAGTGAAGTGGATTCTTTATTTGCATTTGACGGAGTACTCGGTTATCATTTTATTAGGGATGCAAAGGAAATAATCATAGACAATGAAGCCGGGGTGTTTGTTTTTCCGCAAAAAGCGTCTAATGGGGAATCAAATATGTATTTATCATCAAATACACCTCAAGTGCGAATCAATTATGATGGACAGCCCTTTGATTTGATTTTTGATACTGGAAATGTAAAGTCTGATTTGGGAAATAAATTTGCAAAAACATTTCCCGCTGCAATAGAGGGGCTTGCTGAACAGACAACCTCCCGTGGAGGCTTTGGCGGAATATCACAAACAAAAGCAGTTGTATTACCCGAATTTCGTTTTGAAGCAGCAGGTTCCACTGTTAAATTATATAATACGGAAGTCATTAAAAATACGGAATCCAGCAGTCAGTTATTTTCTGGCTCATTAGGAGCGGATTTCGTACTATCATTTAAACGGCTGGTTATTAACTATCAGAGTATGTTTATACGTGGAGAATCACTGTAGAATGCCCGATAATGTAACAAAAGAAATTTAGGAT
>SKEF01000258.1_pt1 | contig 56756 bp, 44 predicted proteins | sample 4826691 | NCBI WGS metagenome assembly SKEF01 (sample SAMN11008816, study PRJNA524170) | human gut metagenome | biome: Human fecal sample; material: Feces; isolation source: fecal sample from pouch patient p23, p27 | host: Homo sapiens | place: Israel: Tel-Aviv | collected 2016-08-24
CGAAGGTTTACTGTATGTAAATCGAGAAATTTGCATGCCGCAGATGGCGGAAAAGACATCGCCAGACGCGCCGCCGAATTGTGCGGTGGTGCCTTAGAATAAAACGCTGATTGCCTGCATTACCGTATCGACGCCCACCAGCTTCATGCCTTCCGGCGCTTTCAGCCGCCGCATATTCTCCTTCGGCAGCAGGATGGTCGTAAATCCCAGCCGCTGGCATTCGGAAATACGCCGATCGCATTGCGGAATCGCGCGGACTTCGCCCGCCAAGCCGACTTCGCCCATCACAGCGACTTCCGCGCCAATCGCGGCATCCTTCAGCGACGACACGACCGCCATACACAGCGCCAAATCCGCCGCCGGCTCGGACAGCTCCAACCCGCCCGCGACGTTGATATACACATCCTGATTATATGTTTTCTGATTCGCGCGCTTCTCCAGCACCGCCAGCAGCAGCGCCACGCGCCCGGTATCCGCACCGCCGACCGTCCGCCGCGGCGTGCCGAAGTAGGAGGTGCTTGCCAGTGCCTGCACGTCGCACAGCAGCGGGCGCGAACCTTCCAGGCCGCAGAACACGACCGAGCCGCTTGCGCCTTTCGCGCGATGGCTCAGCAGCTGCTCCGATGGGTTCGGCACAATCTGCATTCCAGCTTCCGTCATCTGAAAAACGCCCAGCTCATTGACCGATCCGAAGCGGTTTTTGACCGCGCGCAGCAGCCGATATTCCTGCTGACGGTCGCCCTCGAAGTACAGCACGACGTCCACCATGTGTTCCAGCATTCGCGGGCCGGCAATCGCGCCGTCCTTCGTCACATGCCCGACAAGGAAAATCGCCGTGCCGCTCTCCTTGCACAGGCGCATGATTTGGCTCGTGCATTCGCGAATCTGGCTGACTGAACCCGGCGCGGACGCCATATCAGGGCGATACATTGTCTGAATGGAGTCGATGACGGCGACGTCCGGCGATAAGCCGCGCAGTTTTTCTTCCACATTGTCCAGCGCGTTTTCCGCCAGCACATAAAGCGTCTCCGACGTGATGCCGAGGCGGTTCGCACGGAGTTTCAGCTGCTTGGCGGATTCCTCGCCGCTGACATACAGCACGCGCTTACCCGTTTTGCACAAATTCGCGCACACCTGCAGCAGCAGCGTGGATTTGCCAATGCCGGGATCGCCGCCGATGAGCATCAGCGCCCCCTCGACAATGCCGCCGCCTAACACGCGGTCAAGCTCGCTGATGCCCGTGGACGAGCGAACCGCCACATCTTCCGGGATTTCGCGGAGGAGCATGGCTGAAGCGCCTGTGCCCGGCCGCTGTTTCGGGGCTTTCACGGGCGCACCCGTCACAATAGGCGCGGACTCCACCATCGTGTTCCACGCGCCGCACCCCGGACAGCGCCCCACCCAGCGGGATGTTTCATACCCGCACGCGGTGCAGGCAAACAGGGTCTTTTCCTTCGCCATAAGCGACCTCCGAAAATCATATGTGTCTCCATTATAGCACATCTTTTCGCGGCATGGAAGCACCTTTCGCGGGGATTACCAATCTGCAAGCCACTCCGGAAGCGGTGTCGCCGTGGGTTCTTCAGCGCGCGTCATCAGCATGTTCAGCGTCCCGCCGGACAGGGAGATGCTCAGCGTCAAGTCGCCGCGCGCAAGCAAAACGCCGCTGGCGATATCCTCCGCCGTCCCCATCAGGCGCGTGAAGCCCTTGTCCAGCAGGGCAGTCAAGTACGCTTCCGCCGCCTCCGCTGATACATCCTCCCACACAATCTGGTAATGCCCCGACGCAGAATAATCGCGGATGTACAAAAGGCGGCCGTCGATTTCCTCCGGCAGCTCCGCCGTGAACGCATTGTCGGGCAGCGTGTCCACCATTTCCGGCTCGGCGGAGGACAGCCACGCATCCTGCCGGTGCAGCACTGTTGGCCGCGGCGTTTGCCAAATCCGCCATACCGCTATGCCCACCATTATCAGCAAAACTGCCAGCAGCACCAATTTGCGGCGCCGACGCATTCCTTTGCGCTTCATGCTTTGCCTCCTTATGATATTACAAAAAAAGCCGCCTCCATGCGGAATCGGCAAGCGCTCCCCAGGTAGGGCTCGAACCTACAACAACTCGGTTAACAGCCGAGTGCTCTGCCATTGAGCTACTGAGGATTATGGAATCCGGCAGTGACTTATCCTCCCGGGCCGTGTCCAGCCAAGTACTTTCAGCACTGGAGAGCTTAACTTCTGTGTTCGGGATGGGAACAGGTGGAGCCTCTCCGTCATAACCACCGGAAAAAGGTTGGTTTTCACCAACGACTGCATTCTATCACGATTCCATTGCGCTGTCAAGAGGGGATGAATGTATTTTTGCTGCTGACGGCTATCGACCGGATTTTGGGGAAACTGCTATCGTCGCACTCGACGTTATTCCCTCGTTTCCGGGATGACTGCTGAGAAGTCTATTCCTCTGAGCCGCATTTCCAGAATGATTTCCAGAACAGCTTGGCGTTGTTCCCTTTCAAACAAAAAAATCCTGCAAGCCCGTTACATGATTCAAATGCTGCCACGGGCGGCGTTCGCCGCGGTACCATCCCCAGTGCAGCAAAAACCGCTCATGCTGGAATCATCCTTCCACACATGAGCGGCTTTCTTGCGGTTGTAGATTTTCTTGCTCTCGACTTTCTTCGTCACCGGGGAAAACGCCCATGTCGTGCGCTTCTGGGCGTCCAGTTCTTTGCGGGCTTTCTTGCTGAGCTTGGGGCGGGGGACGAACTTGCTCATGCTTGACACCTTCCTTTTCTGCAGCGATATGAAAAAATCCCCGACCTTTGCAGATCGAGGATTGCGTGGTCTGTACTGGACTCGAACCAGTGACCCCATCGATGTGAACGATGTGCTCTACCAACTGAGCCAACAGACCACATGCACCAGACGATTCATCCGGCGACAGAAAATAGTATACCATAACTTTGCCCCACTGTCAAGGGGTGTTGGGCAAGTTTTTGATTTTTTCCGCGGCGCAATGTCTGTTTTCGCCACGGGAAAGCGCGCGGCAGGAAGCCCGGGCGGCGCGTGCTGCTGGTAGAGGACAATCAGCTCAATACCGAGATTGCCGCAGAACTGCTGAGAATGAGCGGGCTGACGGTCGATTGCGCATGGGACGGCATTGAGGCGGTTGACTGCCTATCCTCCTGCCCCGACGGATATTACGACATGGTGTTCATGGACATTCAGATGCCGCGGATGAATGGCTACGACGCGACCCGCGCCATCCGCAGCAGCGCGCGCGATTACCGCAAGCGTGTGCCGATTGTCGCCATGACCGCCAACGCCTTTGCCGAGGATGTACAGGCCGCCAAGACGGTCGGCATGAATGAGCACATTGCCAAGCCGCTGGAGCTGGCGACGCTGGCTGATGTCCTCCGGCGGTATCTGGGCGGCGGCGATGCCTGATGCCTTTCCTCCACTCACGCTCCATTGACTGGTCGGCGCTGACGGCGGTGTGAGCAATGCGGGAGTGTACGATAGAGCTTGCAGTCCCATCGCCATCCCTTCCACACATTTCAAAAGCATAATTGTAAATTCACCCAATCATCACGCAAAAGAATGCGCGAACGATTGACATTTTCCGCCCAAATCGGTACAATGAAGCTGGGGAGTTCTGCCCCGGCTTTTTTGATGGACAAACGCAATTTGCAACCGAAATACATGCCGGAAATAGTCTTACTTTCAGGAGGAACGGGCTCATGACCAAATCTACCACACGCCGATTCCTGTGCTGCCTGCTGGCGCTCTGCTGTCTGCTGGGCAGCCTGACCGCCTTCTCGCTGGCGGCGGGGACAAGCTATCCTTACAGCGCGTCCGTGAATGCGGATACCAACCTGCGCCGCAGCCCCTCGTCGGCGGAGAGCAACATCATCGCCCGTATCCCGAAGGGAACGATTCTGACCGTCACGGGCGCAAGCGGCAATTTCCTCTGCGTCACCTATGACGGGCAAGTCGGCTATATCTTCAAGCAGTACGCCGAGCAGGTGACGACAAACACGTCCGAATCCGGCAGCGTCGCGTATGGCTTCCCGTACTACACGACGACGAAATCCTCCGTCAATCTGCGCACGACCCGCTCCACCACCAGCGCGCGCGTGACCACCATCCCCAAGGGCGCGACCGTCATCATCCACGGCGTCAGCGGCGACTGGGCGCAGGTGACGTATCAGGAAAAAACGGGCTACTGCATGACGGCATATTTGAAGCTGCTGACGGTGGTGGAACCGACCGCCGCCCCGACGGCTGTGCCGACCAGCGCGCCTATCTTAGAAGACAGCACCTACAAAGTGCTGCAAAACGGCTCGACGGGCAATCAGGTGCTTGCGCTCCAGCAGGCGCTGGCGGAACTGGGCTACCTGACCAGCACGCCCGACGGCACTTACAGTACCACCACCACGCAGGCGGTTATCGCTTTGCAGAAGATGAACAGCCTGCCCATGAACGGCATTGCGGACGCGAACCTGCAAGCGCTGATTTTCCACGGTCAGCCCAAGAATTCCTCCGGCACGAAGGTTTCCATCAAGACGCTTCCCGCCCTCTCCGGCATCACCATCCGCCTGCATGACCAGGGCGTGCTCGTCTCTACCGTGCAGACGCGGCTGACCCAGCTGGGCTACTATGACGGCGAAATCAGCGGCGTATACGATGTAGCGACGCAAGCTGCGGTCAAGGCATTCCAGAAAGCGAACGGCTTAAAGGCCGACGGCGCGTGCGGCACGGCGACGCAGGAGAAGCTGATGAGCGCTGCCGCCGCCCCCGGTACGCTGCCGACCATGGAAGTGACCGTGACCGCAACCCCCGCGCCGACCGACCTGCCCCCGCTGACCACCCCTGCCGCGACCGTCCGCAAGGGTTCGACCGGCAATGACGCGCGCCTTGTGCAGCAGCGGCTGATTGATTTAGGCTATCTCTCCGGCGTCGCGGACAGCATTTTCGGCACGGCGAGCGTGAACGCGCTGAAGGAGTTCCAAGCCAAGAACGGTTTGAGCGCCGATGGCATTGCAGGTGCAAGCACTTATCAGGTGCTGTTCAGCTACCTGGCGATTTCGGCGGATTACATCGTTACCCCCGCGCCAACCGCCACCCCGCTGGCGACAGCGACTCCGACCCCCGCGCCCATCACGAAGGACAACGTCGTCACCATCCGCCAAGGCACGAGCGGCGACGCGGTGCTGCGTTTGCAGGAGCGGCTGACGGCGCTGGGCTACTACAATTCCCGCCGCGACGGGGTCTGCATGGCGGACGACGCAGCGGCTATCCGCGCTTTCCAGCGCATGAACGGGCTGTCGGTGGACGGTGTCGCGGGCTATGACACGCAGGTGCTGCTCTACTCCGCAACCGCAATCGGCAGCGACGGCATGATGGCGGGCGCATCGGTGGATGTGAGCGTCACCCTCCGCCGCGGCATGACGGGCGAAGCCGTCCGCGCACTCCAGCAGCGGCTGATTACCCTCGGCTACCTCTCCGGCACGGCAGACGGCATTTACGGCACAGCGACCGCCGAAGCCGTCTACAATTTCCAGAAGCGAAACGGACTCACCCGTGACGGCGTGGCAGGCAACAAAACGCTGATTGCCCTCTACTCCGCCTCTGCCGCCACCCCGACCCCCGCGCCGACGATTGCGCCTGTGAATACGCCCTCCGCCGCATCGGTGATCGCCAGCGCCTCCGCGCTCCACCGGGGCGACAACGGCACGGCGGTCAAGGCAATGCAGCAGCGGCTGATTGACCTCGGCTACCTCGCGTCGGGTTCTGCGGACGGCATCTTCGGCGTCAAAACGTATCAGGCGCTGCGTGACTTCCAGCTGGCGAACGCCCTGTATGTGGACGGCGTTGCGGGCAAGAACACAATTGCGTCGCTCAACAGCAGCAGCGCCACTGGCAAGAACACCGCGCGCCCGAACACCACCGTGACCCCCACACCGAACATCTCTAACGACATTGGCACAACCACGAAGGTCAGCGCGGAGAACGTCGTCTACGAATACTGGTATTCGACGGTGCGCAGCGCCTGCCGCCAATACCCCTACGCGACGGTTTACGACTACTCCACGGGCATCTCGTGGCAGGTTCACATGTTCTCCTACGGCAAGCACGCCGAAGCTGAACCGCTGACTGCGGCAGACACGGCGAAGCTGGAGCAGGCATTCGGCGGCAACACATGGACGCCCAAAGCTGTCTGGGTCATCTTCGCTGACGGCACGGTTCGTATGGCGACGACCCACTCCATGCCGCACGAGGTGCAGCACATCACAGACAACAACTTCCCCGGTCACCTGTGCATCCACTTCCCGCGCACGCAGGCGCAGGTAACGGCGATTGGCCCCTACGCCATGAGCCACCAGCAGACGGTGGAAAAGGGCTGGGCGGAAACACAGGCGATGATTGCGAACTAATTTGGATATATAAAATGCCGCCGGGAGGATGGGGAATGTCCTTCCGGCGGCGAAATTTTGCGTTAAACCGCGTTTTTTTCTTGACACCACCCATGACACCAGCTATAATAAAAGCGGAAGGGATGATTTGATGTCGAAGTAGGAAAAACTATTGCAACGAATCTTGTCCTTATCAAAGGACTTGCGATTCGATGAACTGCATAAAGTATTAGAGGACTACGGCTACCAAATGTTTTCCCCTCGCAGCGGCAGTAGTCACTATACCTTCCGCAAGCCCGGCTGCCAGCCAATCACCATTCCTAAGCATGAGCCCATTAAGAAAGTATATGTCGAAATGGTTCGCAATATTGTTGAAAGTGAGGCGAATCGTCATGAAAACGCTTGAACAGTATATGGCCTTGCCCTATCCTTTGGAAATCATCCCTGATTCTGATGAAGGCGGCTTTGTTGGCAGCTACCCTGACTTGCCGGGATGCCTGACCTGCGGCGAAACGATGGAGGATGTCGTTCGGAACGCAGAGGATGCGAAGCGCGCATGGTTGACGGCAGCATTGGAAGAGGGGCTTGTTATCCATGAGCCGAATCTGCCAACCGCTTACTCTGGTCAATTCAAGCTCCGCATTCCCAAATCGCTGCACCGTTCTTTGGCAGAGCACTCTCGCAGTGAAGGAATTAGCATGAATCAATACTGCTTGTACCTGTTAGCAAAAAACGATGCGCTGTATGGCGCATAATGCACATCACCCACATAGAATCGCCGCCGGAAGGACATTTTGCATCCTCCCGGCGGCGACTTTCTATGCTATTCCGCTTCCTCCGCGCCCCACATCTCCGGCACTTTCGGACACCCCTGCCGCTTCTTCGCGGCGCGCGCTTCGACGTAGCAGCCGCAGAGCGCACACGTTCCGCTATGCAGGTCATCGCAGGTGCGGCAGATGTTCAGGCGCGCGGTGTAGGTCGCTTCATCGGTCTTCTCGTCCGCCGAGAGCGAATCCACATAGTCCCGCACGAGCTTCGCCATATCCGCCTGACCGCTTTCCAGCAGCGTGCAGCGGCAGGGCTTTCGCGCATCAGCCACGAATCGTGACCTCCACCACTGAGCAGGCAGGCAGCGTCATATTGAGACCCGTTTCCGTCACGCGGACGGCGTCGAACGGCTTCACCGTCACCTTTTCCGCATCCTCGAACGTGTTCTTGTCGTGCATATCGCCCGTCAGGATGCGCGCGGTCACGTTCTTTGCAGACGCGCCGGAGAGGTGCACCACCACATCCAGCGCATCGGTGCAGGAGGTGTTCGTCGCCGTCAGGGTGATGACACCTTCCTTCTCCGAGGCGGTCGCGGTCAGCTGCTTCACGCCGCCGCACTCGCCACAGGTGATAGCGGAGGGCAGATAGTTTGCATCGTGATGCGCCTTGTAGAGGTCAAAGACGTGATACGTCGGCGTGCAGATCATCTTCGCGCCATCAGTCAGGATAACCGCTTGCAGGACGTTGACCATCTGCGCGATATTCGCCATGACCACGCGGTCGCAGTGGCTGCCAAAGATGTCCAGCGTCAGCGCCGCTACCATCGCGTCGCGCATGGTGTTCTGCTGATAGAGGAAGCCCGGATTCGTGCCGGGTTCACAGTCAAACCACGTTCCCCATTCGTCGACAATCAGCCCGACGCGGTGCTCGTGGTCGTACTTGTCCATAATCGCCAGATGGCCGCGAATCAGCGTGTCCATGTAGGCGGCATTGCGCAGGGTGAGGTAGTATTCATCCGCATCGAAATCGGTTGCGCTGCCCTTCTTGTCCCATGTATGCGGCACGGTGTAGTGGTGCAGGGTAATAGCGTCGAGGTAACGCCCGGCACGCTCCATCAGCTTGTCCGTCCAGTTCCAGTCGCCGGAGCTGGGACCGCACGCAATGCGGTAGAGCTTATTGTCGCCGTAGTTGCGGCAGAACGTCTGGTAGCGGCGGTATTCGTCGGCATAGTATTCCGGGCGCATGTTGCCGCCGCAGCCCCAGTTTTCATTGCCCACGCCGAGGTATTTGAGGTTGAACGGCTCTTTATGGCCGTTCGCCCAGCGCTTCTGCACAACGGTGGAATCGCCCGTGGAATTCATGTATTCCACCCATTCCGCCATTTCGCGCACCGTGCCGGAGCCGACGTTCGCGTTGACGTAGGGTTCGCAGCCGATTTGGCGGCACAGTTCCATGAACTCGTGCGTGCCGAAGGAGTTGTCCTCCACTACGCCGCCCCAGTTCGTGTTCACCATGCGCTTGCGGGTTTCTTTCGGGCCGATGCCGTCCTCCCAGTGGTATTCATCCGCAAAGCAGCCGCCCGGCCAGCGCAGCACCGGAACTCCGATTTTCTTCAGCGCCTGCACCACGTCCGTGCGCATCCCATTGACGTTGGGGATGTCGGAGTTTTCGCCCACATAGACGCCGCCGTAAATGCAGCGTCCGAGGTGCTCCGAGAAATGGCCGTAGATGTTCTTGTTGATTTTCTTGCCGGATTGCCCAGCCGCGTTGATGGAAAGGATTGCCGCCATCTGCTTGTCCTCCGTCTCTTTTTTGTGCTGGTTGCGCTCATTGCGCGCATTCATAAAGTAGATATTCGCCCAATCTATCAGGATTCCTGCCGCATTTTTTCTTTTCTTACGAAATGTTTTTCGACAGTGTGATGGTCGTCACCGCGGGCGAGTTGAACAGGCGGAAGCCCATCCACCACGGGTAAATCAGCCCTTTGCCCAGTCCGGGGCTAACATACTGCCAAATTCCGCCAAAGAAATTTAGCCCCTGCACCTGACTGTCCTCCGGAAACCAGCCCAGTTCCGGCACATACAGCGCACCCACGCCCGGAATGCGCCACTGCCCGCCGCAGTAGCCGCCCGCGACAATCAAGTCCACATTGTTCATCGCGCAGACGGCTTTCGGATCGGCGTTCTGCTTCGCGGTGGTGATGTACTCCTGCGTCAGCGGCATTCCGCTCACACAGACCTGCATGTCCTTGTTCGTCATTTCCGTCATGGCTGCCTCGATGCGGTCAAGCCTGTCCAGCTGATAGACCGCCAGCCGCTGGAGCGCCGCCTGATCAGCCGTCAGCGTCGGCAGGGCATTCAAGCCGTCCAGCTGCTTCTGGTATGCCTTGCGCGCGCTGGGGATGTTGAGTGTATACAAATCCTCCGGTACAAACCAAATGGTGGATTTTTCCCGCGTGAATGACACGGGCACATCCAGCAACGTCACGCCCGCGTCAATGAGCGCCTGCGCCCAATCCGCATAAGGCGAAAGGGAGGCGTGCGCCGTCGTCGCGTAGGGGGACGGGTCGCCGCTGCCGGGCAGGAACAGCACCTTCGACCCCGCCGGAAGCTGCTCCAGCAGCGCCAGCGCCGGCGCCGCGTCGCCGTTCTCGCCAATCATATTGCCCGTCATGATGACGCAGGAGACTGCGCGCGTGCCGACCGCTTTGCCAATCGACGCCTGATTCAGCCCGCGGTACTCCCCGTTCAAATCCGTCAGCAGAAGAATCGACCACTGATCCAGCGAATTGGGCAAATCGGGAATGGTAACCGTTTGCCGCAGCGTCTTGACGGTATTGCTGATGGCAAAGTTCGCCACCGCACCCGCGCCAAACGTCAATAGCAGCACGACCAGCAGCGTCACACCGATTTTTCGCCCCAGATGGGATTTTTCCTCAAAGATGTTCTCATTCCGTCTGGACAAGGGCGTTCCTCTCCTTTCTGACTTTCTTGGGGAATGCGGTTACTCCGCGTCTTCCCCCGGCACATACGGCATCAGGAAGCAGTTCACATAGTACGCATATTTTCCCGACGTCGAGCTGCTCGGTTTTGCCGTCACGACCGTGTAATCCACGCAGTCGCTCGCCGGAATCTCGCGTTCGTCCTCCGGCACTTCGGACAGGTTTGTCGAGGTCTTCTTGTTCGTGTTCACCTCGGCGTTCATGTCGTAGTCGTGGATGTACATCTTGACGCGGCTTGCCATATTCCCCTCCAGCGTCGTGATACGGTACTTGCCGTCGCCCAAGTCCTTCACGTCGTACACCAGCGCAACGTGAATCGTCTTGTTGAACGAGCAGCCGTACACCAGCAGGAAGCCCGGCTGCGGCACATTCGTCGTGCGGTTCATCAGCTGATAGCCGCGCAGGAGCTTGCCGACGCTGGCTTCCTTGACGTGGTGGACGCCCTCCACCTGCACGAACACGCCGTCCTCGGATTCCTTCGCGGCCTTCTTGACCGCTTCCAGTTCCTCCATCTCGACGTTCGCCTGCATCATGCACCAGGTGATATAGCCGCCGCACCAGCCGAAGCCGATGCCCTTGCCGCGCCACTCGGTGTACTTATTGACGTTTTTGAGCGTCTTGCCGTCCAGCTCCGCCCATTCGTTATAGGCAATATCCAGCACCTGCTGAATCTGCTCCGGCGGCTGCACAGGCGCTTCAGTGGAAATCGCGACCGGCGGGGGCGTCGGGGTGGCTTTGGCGGCGAGCGCCGTTGGCAGGAGCAAGGTCATCAGCAAGAGGGCACACAGCCCGCGAAGCAAGCGTTTCATCAGTGAATCCTTCCTTTCGGAGATTTCTTCAATTTAAGCATACCACGTTTTAGGATGTTTGGAAAGGGGCAAGTGAAGTTTTTACAAATGAAAGCCGCCATTCGACTTTTGATAGCGGTCGAATGGCGGCTGATGTTCTATTCTTCTCACGGATAAACACGCGGGCACTGTATGCAGTCGTCACCAACTGAATCGCGCGGAAGGGTCAAGGGAGGGGACTTCGTCCCGTTTCATTCTCCCTTGCAGGGTGCAGGGGCACGCCCCTGCTGGGGTCAAGGGGCAACGCCCCTTGGGTCACTCCTTCTCCGCTTCTTCCTTCGCCATGCGGGCGGCGCGCTCCTTCGCGTAAATCGCCATTGCGCATTCAAGGCGCTTCCGCTCCATCTGGCACTCCATGTCGTAGGGCTGGGAGATGTCGCCATGGAAGGCTTCGGCGTTCGCAGCGCAGCCGCCGGAGCAGAAGAAACGCGCCCAGCAGTCCCGGCACTTCTCCTTGTTCAGCACCGTGTTGTGCGCAAACTTCGCCTGAATGTCGCGGTCGAACGTGCCGTCCAGCACACTGCCCATGCGGTAGCCGTCGCGGCCGACAAACTGGTGGCAGGGGTAAATATCGCCGTCGGGCGTTACCGCAACATACTCGTTGCCCGCGCCGCAGCCGGTCAAACGCTTGCGCAGGCACGGGCCGCCCTCCAAGTCCACCATGAAGTGGAAGAAGTTGAACCACTTGCCGTTCGCGCGGCGATCCATATAAATCTGCGCCAAGCGCTCGTATTCCTCGCGGATTTCGGGCAAATCTTCCTCGCGCAGAGCGTATTCGCACTTCGGGTCGGTCACAACCGGCTCGACGCTGATCTGGTCAAAGCCCTGATCCGCCAAATGAAGCACATCATTCCCGAAATCCTTGTTGAAGCCGGTGAACGTGCCGCGGACGTAATATTCCTTGTCGCAGGCATTGCGGCGGCGGACGAACTCCTGCGCCTTGTTCATGATGATGTCATAGCTGCCCTTGCCGTTGATGGTCGGGCGCATCCGGTCATGCACTTCGCGGCGGCCGTCGATGGAGATGACGACGTTGCTCATTTCCTTGTTCAGGAAGTCCATGATTTCGTCGTTCATCAGCACACAGTTCGTCGTCATTGTGAACTTGAAGTGCTTGTTCTTTTCCTTCTCGATGGAGCGACCGTATTCCACCAGCCGCTTGACGACGGGGAAGTTCATCAGCGGTTCGCCGCCGAAGAAGTCCAGCTCCAGATTGACACGCTTGCCGGAGTGCGCCACCAGCCAGTCAATTGCCGCCTTGCCGACCTCGTAGGGCAGCAGCTTGCGCTCGCCCATGCAAAAGTCGCCCGTCGCCGCGAAGCAGTACTTGCAGCGCAGGTTGCAGTCATGCGCCGCGTGCAGGCACATGGATTTCACCACGCCCGGCTCGGTCACCTGCTTCACGTCATCATAATTATCCGGGGCGTTGAGCGCGCCGAGTTCTTCGAGCTGCTTCAGTTCACCGATGACTTCGTCCAGCTCCTGCGCCGTGTACTTCTCTTTCAGCGCATCCCGAATCTCTTCCGGCGTGTGGTCATTCCACATTTCCAGCACGTCAAACGCCATGTCGTCGATGGCGTGAACAGCGCCGCTGCCTACGTCCAGCAGCATCGGCTGACCAACCGCCTTGAAGGTATGAATCATTGCTATTATTCCTCCTGAGTTAGATAAACCGCAAGGATACTTTTTGCACCCTTGCACCCGAAAAAAGCGAAGGCGCATGATGCCGCCTCCGCCTTTGCCTGTTGCAAACCGGATACGATTGCCAGACGAATCTGGAAAGCGTATCATTACTTCCGGTTGTACAGACGGTTGAGCTTGCCCTCGTTGCCCGCAAGCACGTCGCTGTTTTCCTTGTTGGCGCAGGACTGGTTGGCGACGGTGCAGCTGGTCTTGCAAGCAGACTGGCAGGATGCCTGGCATTCGCCGCAGCCGCCGTGGGCCAGAGAGTTCTTCAGGCAGGGCTTCTGGATGGTTTCGATATGCTTCATAGTTGTAATCCTCCATTTCTTAAAAAGGGGTATATGGGCATTATACACGATTCGGGTTCTAATTGCAATCACTTTCCGGAAATATTCGACACAATCGCGCCGATTATCCCGCCGGTCGCCGTTCCCATAGCAAGATCAGCCAAATATGCCGTCCACGGCGCGCCCTGACCGCTCAGCAGCGCATAGGCCGCCACGCCCAGCGCCATGTACAGCAGCCCAATCAGCGCGCCGCGCAGCAGTCCGCCTTCCTGACCGCGCCCGACGGCGATGTACGTCCCGATAGCGACGGAAACGACCTTCAGCAGCTGGTTGAAGATGCGCACGGTGTCCTCCGTCGGCTTCACCCACTGCATCAGCAGCGCAAAAACCGCCACGACAATGATGGTCGTCAGCATCGCCGCGCCCAGCCCGCGCAGCAGCTGCATCGAGCCGCCACGGCGTGCGCGCGTTGTCGTCCGGCGCACAGTCTGTGTTCCTGTCATAGGGCAATTCCCCTCCTTCCGATTCGGTAAGGAGGATATGCCCCGCGTCCGGGCGTTATTCCTCTATCCGCTCCACGCGGAAGATGTTCAGCGTGTCCGCATCCGGGCAGGAGAACACCGCTGTGCCGTCCGGCTGACCGGGGATGCTGCCGCCATAGCGGAGGATATCCGCATATAGGAACGCAACGTGCATCGCCATCGGGCAGAGTTGACCGCGCTCGGTGTCAAAATCCCACGAATCGCCGATTTTATGCCCATGATGGCAAGGGCAGCTGCCCTTGCGGTCAATCAGCGTGATGCGCAGACGCGGGCGCTTCATTCGTCCAGCACCTCCAAGCACGTTTCAATCGGGATGCCGAGGTACTTGTCCTCCTTGTCGCGGTTGCGGTCAATCATCGTGCGCACGGCATCCATTGCGCGGTGCGTCGATTCCTGAAGCGGCACGCCGTCCACCAGCCGCCCCAGCATCACTGCGGCGAAAATATCGCCCGTGCCGACGAAGCGCACCGGAATGAGGTCGAACGGAATGCGGAAGAATTCGCCTTCCGTGCCATCATAGCCGACGACGCAGTTCTCGCCGTCCACCTTCGCGCTCGTCACGACGACGGATTTCGCGCCCATTTCGTGCAGGCGAATCGTCAGCGCGCGTGCTTCTTCCTCGGTCATGTCCTCGTGATAGGGCATGTCCGCCAGATACGCCGCTTCGGTGTAGTTCGGCACGATGCAGTCCGCCACGGCGACCATCTTGCGCATATGGGCGACGGTTTCCTCCCCTACGCCGTTGTACAGCTTGCCCTCGTCGCCCATGATGGGGTCAACAAAGACCAGCGCGCCTTTCTTCGCGGACTGCTCACAGAAATCGGACACCAGCGCCGCCTGTTCTGCTGACAGAATCATGCCTGTGGACACCACATCAAACGAGAATTCCAGTTCCGCCCAGACTTTCAGCGACTGGCGCATGTATTCCGTCGTTTCCTGAATGTAGAATTTCCCGTAATCCAGCGTGTTGCTCACCAGCGCCGTCGGCAGCGTGTACAGGTGATGTCCCATATGCGACAGCACCGGCATCATTGCGCTCAGCGACACTTTCCCGTAGCCCGCCAGATCATGCACCAGCAGTATATGCTTACTCATCTATCTTCTCCTTATTTTTGGGGAACGCCAAAGGCTCTGCCTCTGGACTCCGGCAGGGGCGCTGCCCCTGCACCCTGCAAGGGACTTCGTCCCTTGACCCTTTCGCGCGATTGGATTGGTAACACTCTCATGCAGTTTTCGCGTGGTTATCCGTAGAAAGTAGCGGAACAACTCAAAGAGCAAATCCCCTGTGATATTCTTGTCCGCTTACACCGTTTTCTCTGCCATAAACTCTCGAATATAGTCAATGTCCGAAAGCTCTGGATTCTCTCGAATCGCCGCAGACAGAAAAATCCGTGCGAGTTCGCGATTCAGTTCATACAAGTAGCCCATATTCCCATTTCCAGCCTTATCAAATGGACTGTACTTCGCTTTGCAATATCGCAAAATATCGCTAAGGAAATCCGACGTTTTAATCGGCATTGCAAAACGGGTATATCTGAGGTCTACGCGGCGACCCTGGTTATTCCATGCGTTCTCAAAAGCCCGTTCTGCCGGCCTATCGCAGTCATAGCAGTCCGAAACGGCACTGCTCACCGCTACAACGCGCCCGTTGCATCCGTGAAGCACAATGTCGCCTGTTTTAACATGTGCCATGTTTTCCCAGTGAAAAATTTTGCTTCCGTTTTGGCTATGCTGCGGTGCCCAAATAAAGCCGCCGCGATACTCAATATCGAAAGTTTCACCTTGAAAAACATAAAACGTCATAGTTTTACCGGGAAGCCGCTCAGATTTTTCCTGTATAAGTTCGCTTTCTGCAATTTCAGGGACAGCTGCTACCATTTTTGCTGCATTACGTTGCTGATCTGCAAGACGTGTCTCTTTGACTTCATGAACCACGGCATTGTGAAGATCTTCATCCACCAATGTCAAGAATTTCCCAAATGTGTCCGGATTGGTATACACAAAGTTGCTCGTTTTTGAAGCAAATGCTACCGTGATGTACTTGTCATCCTGCGCAACAATTGTTCCTCTCCCCAACATTTTGTGCTTTACCAATTGATTCTTAAGGTCCATGTCGTTTCTCCTTCTTGCCTCCGCAGGCGCGCCCCCGCCCTGCAAAAGTCAACTATGGCAAAGCGCAAAACAGCATCCCCAAAGGGCAATTGCCTTGCCACAAGGCGATTATCCTTTCACCGCAATCGCCTCAATCTCCACCTTCGCATCCCGCGGCAGCTTCGCCACCTGCACACACGCGCGCGCCGGCGGATTCTGCGGGAAGAACTTCCCGTAGGCTTCATTCACCGCGGCAAAGTCGTTCAAATCCTTCAGGAAAATCGTCGTTTTCACGATGTCCGCCAACGTGCAGTCCGCTTCCGCCAGAATCGCGGCAATGTTCTTCATGCACTGCTCAGTCATCTCACCAATCGTGCCTTCCAGCAGCTCGCCCGTTTCCGGCACAAAATACAGCTGTCCGGACACATACACCGTATTGCCCGCCTGGACGCCCTGCGAATACGGGCCAATCGCGGCGGGTGCGTTTTTCGTCGAAAGAATCTTGTTCATGGAAGAGAATCCCCCTTCATCTTAGTGCGTCAGAAACGCTGTCTGCATTATACCATGATTATGCGTCGAAAACAACACCGGAGGTAGAGAAAACCGCCCCCGATTTCTCGCAGGCGGTTCGTATTAAATCCCGTAGTAATAGAAGATGAGGCACACGCCGGCCAGCAGGATGAACGCCAGCCCAACCAGCAGCGGCGCATGCGTGGCCTTGCCGCGGTTGGCTTCCTTCGCCATCTTGTAGTCGTAGTAGTGCTGATGCTTATGCTTTCCGGGCGCGAAAAGCACCAGCAGGTTTCGGAAACCGTAGGAAATGATGTCCAGCACACCTTCGCGCGCCGTGAACGTCAGCAGACCCACACAGGTCAGCAGCGCGCCCGGCACAAAAAGCGCGTCGCACAAACCGCTCAGGATTTCCTCCCGCTCGCTCAGCGTCCAGATACTGCGCATCGACGCAACGCCAGCAAATATCAGCGCGCCGATGGCGATGCAAATCCAGTAGGGCATCGCCCGCTTTGATTTTTTCAAAGCCCAAGCTCCTTCTTATACCGTTCAAACTCTTCGTCGTTGCAGTTGATGAAGTGTCCGGGTTTGATTTCCCGCAGGGACGGCTTGTTCACCGAGTAGTCATGCTCCTTCAGGGGCTTGTACTCAATGCGCTGCCGATGCTTCTCGTGATGCGGATCCGGGTACGGAATCGCGGACAGCAGCGACTTGGTGTACGGATGCAGCGGATGCTCGAACAGCTCGTCGGAATCCGCCAGCTCCACCAGCTTGCCGTAGTACATGACACCGATGCGGTCGGAGAAGTACTTGACGACGGACAGGTTGTGCGCAATAAACATGATGGTCAAGCCCATCTTGTTGCGCAAGTCGTTCAGCAGGTTGATAACCTGTGCCTGAATCGACACGTCCAGCGCGGAAATGGGTTCGTCGGCGATGATGAGGTCAGGCTCCAGCACGATGGCGCGGGCAATGCCGATACGCTGGCGCTGGCCGCCGGAGAACTCATGCGGATAGCGGTCGGCGTGCTCGCGCACCAGACCAACCAGATCCAGCACCTCGTAGACCTTTTCGTCGATGTACTTTTCGTCCTTGATGCCGCGGATTTTCAGACCTTCTGCAATAATCTCACGCACAGTCATGCGCGGGTTAATCGAGGCAATCGGGTCTTGGAAAATCATCTGCATCTTGGTCATGATGTTGTCCTTCGCGGCAACCTTCATGTCCTGCTCGTAGCGCGCCTTCCGTTCCTCCAGCGCCTGACCGGACAGTGTCTTGCTGTCTGCTTCAAACGCCGCGGTCAGCTCCGCCTTGCGCTTCTCGCGGTACTTCTCGACGCACTTGCTCTTTTCCACAGAAGATTCCAATGCGTTCGTGCGAGCCTGACGGATTTTCTCCTTCAGTTCCTTGCGCATTTCCTTAATCTTCTGGTCGTATTCCGCCTTCAGCGCCGCCGCCTGCGCCGGATTCTTCTCCGTTTTCTCCTTCAGCGCGGCTTTCATCTGGCGCTGCTTTTCCTCGAAGTCGTTTTTCAGGCTGCGAATCAGCACCGGCAGACCGTTCTGCGTGGACGAAATGCGCAGACCCTGGAAGTACACGTCACCCTCGGTCGGGTCGTACAGGTTGATGATGGTGCGGCCCGTCGTGGTCTTGCCGCAGCCAGACTCGCCCACCAGACCAAAGACTTCGCCCTTCTTGATGTAGAAGCTGACGTCGTCGACAGCCTTGTTGATATAGTCGCCGCTGCGGAAATACTGCTTCAGGTGATTGACGCGCAGGAGGACGTCGCTTTCTTCCTCAATGCCCGCGTGCTCCAGACGCGCCAGCGTCACCTTGTCCGTGATGGCGTTCATCACACGCGCGATTACCAGCAGCACGATGCCAACCAGCCACAGCCACACCCAGCGCGCCGCCAGCCACCACAGCGCAATCACCAGCGAAATGGCGTTGCTGTCATCAGACTTCTTGACGGTCGTTTCTGCCAGAAACTTCAGCGCCGTCTGGTAGGTCGGCGCTGCCGCCACGGACACCTGAACCGCCTTCAGCAGGCTGCTGAGCGAGCCGTCAAAGTCTTCGCTCTGCACCCGCTCCAACAGCGTCGTCGCGAACACATCCAGCGTGCCGAGGTTTTCGCTCGGATAGCGTGCCTGAAGCGCCTCGTACTTGCTCTGCACGAACGCTTCCAAGTCAATCGCTTCGCCCCGCTTTTTCTGCTCCACCAGCGCGGCAAACTCGTCGCGGATATCCTCCGTGTCGACGCGCTCCATCGTGCGCTGCTCCGCCAGTGCAGCGGCGTAGTCCTCAAAGCTCAGTGCATTCAGATATTTCTTCATGGAAGCCGGCTTGTTGCCCGCATCCACCGACGCACGAACCATCGTCGTCAGCGTTTCCACAAATTCCAGATAGCTGCCTGCTTCTTCGCCGTGCTCCTGCGCAAACGTTTCGTAGAACGCTGCAACATCCGGCTCGGTATTGGCGGTGGCAATCTTAATCGGCTTGCCCTTGGGCGCCGCCGGCGTCATGACTTTGTTCAGGTAGTCAAACGATTCCGCCAGCAGGCGGCTGTCGCTGCCGCTTTCCTGCTGCTCATAGAGCGTCAGATACGCATCCACATCGAAATTCTGATCGAAATCAGCGCAGAAAGCATCCAGCTTCTGCTTGGACAGCGCGTCCTGCCCCGCTGCCAGTTCATTCACCCACGTCGTATAGAACGTCAGCGCGCGATTCTGGCGCACGTCCCCGCCCAGCGTCTTGGTGGACGCGGCATCAATCATGGCGGAGAAATACTGCTTGTCGAACCAAGCGCGCGTAACCACGGAAGCGTTCTGCTGATAAGAGCGCAGCGCCCCCGATAGCGTAGACCATCCCGCACCGTCATTCGCCACAACATAGATGCTCATTACGATGGCGATGGCCATAACCACCAGCCCAATCGTTTTCAGCACCGAGGCGATTCCCTTTGCGATTTTCATGCTTCGGCGGCTCCTTTCTTCGCGTTCTGCAAGGCTTCTGCTGCCTCTCGTTCGGCCTGCTCCTTCTTCATGCGTTCAATGCGTTCCACCACAATCGCCGGCGGATTTACCTTCGGCGCATTCGGATGCAGCAGCCACGTCGCCGCCATATGCGTCTCGCTGACATGGAACATCGGCGGCTGTTCCTCAAAGTCGATTTCCATTGCGTACTTGTTGCGCGCGGCGAAAGCATCACCCTTCGGCGGCAGAATCATATCCGGCGGCGTACCGGGGATAGCTTCCAGCTTCTCGCGCGTCTCCAAGTCCGGCATGGAGGACAGCAGCGCCCATGTATACGGGTGGCGCGGGTCGTAGAACACATCATCCGCCGTGCCGTACTCGACAATCTTGCCGGCGTACATGATGGCAATGCGGTCCGCCATGTTCGCCACAACGCCAAGGTCGTGCGTGATGAAGATGACCGACAGGCGGCGTTCCTTCTTCAGGCGGTTAATCAGTTCCAGAATCTGCGCCTGAATGGTCACGTCCAGTGCGGTCGTCGGTTCATCGCAGATGAGGATATCCGGGTTCGCGGACAGCGCAATAGCGATAACAATGCGCTGACGCATACCGCCGGAGAACTCAAAGGGATACTGATAGAAGCGCTTGTGCGGTTCCGGAATACCGACTTCCTTCATCAATTCGATGGCGCGGTGGCGTGCCATGCCCTTGGTGAGCTTGAAGGCATAATCCTGCGCGCGCGCCTTCATGTAGTCCACCATTTCCACCGCCAGCACGTCAAAGTCCTTTGTCTCACTCGCCGCGATGAGTTCCTCAAAGTGCTTCAGCAGGCTCTGGGTCATTTCGCAGAGGTTGTGCTGCGCCATATCCGCGTCAATCAGGTTCTTCGGGATAACGGACGGCGGATTCTTGCCCTTCGCCTTCTGCGCCTCAAACTTCTTCTGCTCGCGGGCGTAGCGCTTTTCTTCCTTCGGATTGTGCGTCTTGGAGCGGGCATAGCGGTCGATGTAAGACTGTGCGCCCGAACGGTAGACGTACGCCTGATTGTCCTTATCCAGCTGCAGCTTGTCGATGGCTGCTTCAACCGCCGCAGCCGATTTGTGCAGCGCTTCCTTGCATTCGCCCTCGTTCAGCGGCTTTTGCTGATAGACCTTCAAGGCGCTGCGGAGCGTATCCACCGCCGCCTGCTGCGATTTCGCCGCCTGCTGGCTGGAGTACTGGAGCGCGTGAGCAATGTCCTGCAAGAAGTCAATCATGAACTCGCGGTCGAGCGTTTCGCGCGCCATCTGGTTCAGCTCGGTGATGGACTGCTTTTTCGGGTCGGGCGTTTTGCCGCTCGCCGCCAGATAGCCGATGCAGAAGAAGTTCGGCTCCTGCGCATTCACCATCGCGCCCAGCTTAGCGGTCATGTCCGCCATCAGCGCGCGCATTTCGCTTTCGCGGCGGCGCGTGTAATTCTTCTGGAAGCCTTCCAGCGCCGTATGCCACTTCGCGATTTCCGGGTCATTCTCATCGAAGGTGTACGGGTCGAAGATATGCTTTAGGGACTTACGGATGCGGCCGCAGATTTCGCGGACATCCTTGTCCTTGCTCGTCAGGATGGCATTGTCGATTTCGTCCATGCCGTCCATGCACTCAACGATGGATTCCATCGCTTCCTTATAGGTATATTCCATCTTCAACCCAACGGAAGCAAAGTGGTCGAACTGCTTCGTTTTGGCGTGGATGGCTTCGCGCGCCTGTGCGCCCTGTCCGCGCGCCTCGGCATCCGCCACCATCGTTTTTTCGAGCTGCGCCAGCAGGCTGTTGAAGCGTTCCTTGCCATCGCGGCGGCGTTCCTTGTTGTTCAGCAGCATGGCTTCCGTCAGCTGCTTGCCGATGCGCATGATGGGGTTCAGGGCACTCAGCGGGTCTTGGAACACCATTGCCAGCTTGTGGCCGCGCAGGGTGTGGAACTCTTCTTCCGGAATTTTCAGCAAATCCTTGCCGTCGTAGATGATTTCGCCCGCATCCACCATGGCGTTGCCCGCCAGAATGCCCATGATAGCACGGGTGGTGACGGACTTGCCGGAACCGGATTCACCGGCGATGGCGAGCGTTTCGCCTTCCTCCAGATTGAAGGAAATATCGCGCACTGCGCGAACCGCACCGTTGTTTGTGCGGAAGGAGATGGTCAAGTTTCGGACTTCCAGCTTTGCCATATCAGTCGTCCGCTCCTCTCAACGAAGGATTCAGCGCGTCGCGCAGGCCATTACCAAACAGGTTGAAAGCAATTTCCAAAATGGCGATGAAGATTGCCGGGAACATGATGATGTGGGGGTAGGTGCTCAAGTACGCCTGACCGCCGGAAAGCAGCGTGCCGATGGAGGTCAGCGACGACGTTTCCAGATTGATGATGTGCAGGTAGCTGAGCATGGATTCGGAGAAAATGACGCCGGGGATGGTCATGACCGCGCCGGTCACGATGGTGCCCAGGCTGTTCGGGAAGATGTGCTTGAAAATCAGGCGTGCGTCGGATGCGCCCAGTGTGCGCGCCGCCAAGACGTATTCCTGACCCTTGAAGCGGTAGAACTGCGTACGCACGCGCGCCGCCGTACCGACCCAGCCGGTCAAGACGAAGGCGAACAGCAGGGATGGCAGCACGCCCACCTTTTCCGCCAAGTGCAGCTGGAACAGGGTTGCGACGACCATGAACGGCACGCTGTTCAGCACGTCGGAGATACGCTCCATCACCATGTCAACCGCGCCGCCGTAGTAGCCCTCGATGGAGCCGTACAGCACGCCGAGGATGAAGTTGATGCTCGCCACGACGATGGACAGCAGGAAGCTCAGGCGCGCGCCGACTGCCAAGCAGGTGAAAATATCCTGCCCGTAGTTGTTCGTGCCGAAAATGAACGTGGGTTCATAGCCGTTGACATAGCGGAAGTACTCCAGATAGTGCACACGCACGCGGTAGCCCGTCTGGTTCTTCTGGGCGTAGGTGTACCACTGCCCATCCGCGCCGTCGTCGCCGGCAATGCGCTTGCTGTTGTAGTTCGCCTTGTTCGGGTTGTCGGACGTGAGGTAGTTCGGAATCAGGCTGCCGTTTTCATCCAGCGCCGGATCACCGTTGGTGTTCACGCTCTCGTCCTTGAGCTGGTACCAGAAGTTCGCGCCGCCGTTGCCCATCATGTACTGCGAATTGTGGGTCTTCTGCAGCGGGTAGATGACCTGAATGTCCTTCTCGTTCTGATACGCCATCAGGTTGTTGTATTCCGTTTCGCTCAGGTTGACATACGCGAAGCCGACCAGCGCATAGGAGTCCACGCGCAGGTTGTAGTACGTCACGCCGTTGGAATCGGTGTAGTGGTCATATTCCTTCTTCACGACCGGCACGCCCGTTTCCTGACCGATGGCGTTATAGTAATGGTAGCCGATTTCGCTGACCTTTTCCTTGCGCGCGCCATCCCAGAAACCCGCGTTTTCAAACAGCGTGTTCTTCGGCAGCACCGACTTGTAGTAGCCGTCGCGGAACTGCACCGTGTACGGCGAGACAAACGGCGTGATGATGGCAAACAGCAGCAGGAACACAATCAGGCAGAACGCCACAACGGAGGACTTGTTCTTGCGGAAGCGCAGCCACGCGTCGCCCAGATAGCTGATGGACTTGGTCTGCAGCTTTTCGTCATGGATGCGCTCATCCTTGTGAATAAACGCAAACTTCTCCTGCGGGATTTCCGGATACAGATTTTTTTCCATCATTTCTTCGACCCCATTCTGATGCGCGGGTCAATAAACCCGTAGCTGATGTCAATGACAATGCCCGAAACCAGGCCGATTGCCGTATAGAACACGTTCAGCGCCATGAAGAAATTATAATCGCGGACATTGATGGAGTTGATGTACAGGTTGCCGATGCCGGGAATGCCGAAGATGTTTTCGATAATCATCGAGCCGCCCAGAATACCGATGAATTCACCAATAATCATCGGCAGGATGACGACCATTGCGTTGCGCAGCGCGTGACGGGAAATTGCCTGTGCCTTGGTCAGACCTTTCGTGCGCGCCAGCAGCATGTAGTCACCGGTCAGCACCTCGCTCAGCTCCGCACGGGTGTAGCGCGTCAGACCTGCCACAACGCCGAAGCCCAGCGACAGCACCGCCGGAATCAGCGATACGAACATCGTCCAGCTGAACAGTGACCCGCCTGCCTGTGACAAACTTGCCGCCTGCAAGGGGAACCAGCCGAGCTTGAAGCACAGGAAGTACTGCACCAGGAAGGCGTACACATAGCTTGGCACCGAGATGAAGACCATGACCATGGTGGAAATGAAGTTATCCTGCCACTTGTTCTTCTTCAGCGCCGCGTAGATGCCGAAAGCAAGGCCCAGCGGGATCGCAATCAGGATAGAATACAGGTTGACCAGCACCGTATAGGGCAGCTTCTGCATCATGACGTCCCAAACGCCCATGCCTTCATACATCTGCTCGCCGACGCCCCAGTCCCATTCGGTCAGGATGCTCTTCAGGTACAGGAAGTACTGCACCATGATCGGCTTGTTGTAGCCCATCTTTTCGCGCTTGGCGAGCACGAGGTTGATGTCGCGGCCCATTTCGCGGACGGCGGGCAGCGGCAGCAGCTTAATCAGGATAAAGCACATGGTCATGATGATGAACAGCACCAGGAACATGTACAGGACACGCTTGATGATGTATCGTGTCATACCATTTTTGGACATTCCACGTTACCTCCGTTTTTCATATTGAGCGGAAGGGGCGGGAAACCCTGCTGCCCCCCTGCTTCCGGCCGTCAGAGTGCGTCGCCCCACCCGTGACGGGGTCGCGGAGGATGCGGCTGGAGATGCGCATCACCGCGGACTGGGCTTGCCTGACTGGATTGAATCCCCCTTGGGCATTTCTTAAGGAATTACTATTTTGTACCATTTTTCTTTGGAATCACAGCGTCCCCTTAAGAAACGCCCGAAAATCAACCGTTTTTTTAATACGCACATCGGGCATGGGGGTCAAAAGGCCCCCATGCCCGTGCCGAGGTTCAGAGAATCACGGCAAATGTGCGCCTTGAATTAGTATTCCAGGGTGTTGTTGGCAATGTAGTCCGCCCACTCAGCGTCATCGTAGTTGTACGTCATGTACTGGATGCCGCCGAAGCCGATCAGCGTGACGTAGGAATCAACAACGGTGTTCACCTTCTGGGAGTTCATGCTCGCGGTGTTGCGGTAGTAGATGGAGGAGCAGGGATACCAGTTCATGAACGCGCCTTCGACAGCGGTCGCAAACTGCAGACGAGTGTCGTAGGTGTAATCAGTGAACTTGCCCAGCTTTTCATCGATGGACGGAACTTTCTGGCTGTTGCACCAGTTCGCCCAGTTCTGCAGGGTGTCGGTGATTTCGCCAACGCCTTCCACATTGTAAACAATGTCGATGGTGGTGGTGTCATAGCCGTATTCTTGCTGGTTGCCGGTGCCGTACGCATCGTCGGTGTAGCAGTTGCCGAACACGCCGAAGGGAGCCATCGTCGCGCCGCCCCAAGTGGTGAAGATCATGTCCGCGTTGCCGGACTGCATGGTTTCGTAGTAGTCGGTGTCCACGGTCATGGTCATTTCGACCTTGCCTTCAAACGGCGTGCCAACGCAAGCGTTCTTCAGCGCGGCGTTCAGGTAGTTGAACATGTTGACGTAGATAGCGTCGCTCTGGTACACGCGCAGGTCAATCTTGATGTCGCTGGTGCCATCGTAGATGCCGGCAGCGACAGCCTTGTCATACGCAACCGCCATCAGCGCGCGCGCCTTTTCGACCTCGTAGCCGGTCATGGCTTCGTACGCTTCGTCGAGGGTGTCGTAGTCGCCGCCCTCGCCCCAGGTCAGGTCGAACAGACGGCAGAGGACTGCCTTCGCGGGTTCGCTGTCACGATACAGCGCGCCGGTGAAGGGGTCATAGCAGTACAGTTCGTTGATCAGGCCAAAGCCAGCCGTGCCAGCCGCGGTGAAGGAGGAAGCAAATTCCTTACGGTCATAGGAGTAAGAAATCGCCTGACGGAATTCCGGGATCACCAGAACCTGACTATTGGTGCCGTGAGACAGCAGCTTCTCATAGTCGGTGTTCATGGTCAGCTTGGTGGTGTAGCCGTTGTTCGGGCCGTACTTGATGTACTTGCTGTTGCCGTACTTCTTCAGGTCGTCCGCCTGCAGAGCGATGTCATCAATCTCGCCCTTTTCGAACGCCAGCACCTGGGTCGCGTGGTCGGCAATGCAGGTCACCTTGTAGATGTCCGTCTGATACTGGCCGACGTGGTTGCCGTCATGATAGCCATACCAGTTGTCATTGCGGGTCAGGGTGTATTCCTTGTCCAGTTCGAAGGAAGACAGCTTGTACGGGCCGTAGGAAACCGTGTTCTCCACGGAACGGCCGTACTTGGTCTTCACTTCGTCCGCTTCTTCCTCGGTGGCAACTTCCTTGCCGTCCTTGTAGAAGGTCTTGCAGGCTTCGTAAACGGGCTTGTAGACCAGGTAGGAGGAAGACAGGTTGTAGGGCACATAGAAGTTCGCTTCGTTCACGGGGTTGGCCAGGATGAAGTCAACGGTGTAATCGTCAACCTTCTTGAAGCCAACTTCGTCCCACGTTGCGGCATCCGCAACGCTGGCGGTGTACAGGTACTGAGCCTGCATGGACTCATACTGCTGACCCGCGGCAAAGTAGTTGTCAAACAGGTACTTTGCGGAGACCCACGCTTCGGCAGCGGTTTCGTCTTCAACAGAAGCATCGCGGTACATCGTGTCGTCCGCAATGTTCACATACTGCGGCGCGGGATTGCCCTCCGCGTCCAGCGCGCCGACCATGCCCCAAGCGCTCATGTCGAGGTACACATCGGTGCCGGCGGCAACGAGGTTCTCGGCAGTGTCTGCAATCAGGTCATAGGTCGTCTTGCCCGCGTAGAGGTAGTTCTTCGCGTTGTAGATGACGAACTCGCCAGCATAGTAGCTGTCAGCGCGGCGATTCAGCATCTTCGGGTTGAGCAGCTGCTGCATAGAGTACACATAGTCATCAGCGGTGATGGGGGTGCCATCTTCCCACTTGGCGAGCTTGTTCAGCGCGATACGCCAAGCCTTGGCGGTCTCGCCTTCCTTCACGCCGTACTGACCGACATACTCAGCGGTCACGTCCACCGGCATTTCAGCAGCCAGTTCGGGCATGACGGAGTAGCCGTCCTTTTCAGAATTCAGAACGAAGGTGTAGAAACCAGAGCTGACATAGCTCAAAATATCAGAGTCTTCGTTCGTTTCCCAGGACAGCGGGTCCCAGTTCAGAGAAGAGTTAATGCCGGGAGTGTAGCCATTGTAGGTGTACACCTTTTCATCGGTGTAATCCTTGCCAGCTTCGCCGACATACTGATCGGTAGAAACCGTCTGCGCGCTCCCCTCGCTCTTTTCCAGCGTGACAGTGCCCGCGTTGTACACGCGCTCACCGACATCGTAGGAATCAGCAGGCGTGAACGTGCCTTCTGCCAGCGCAGCCGCACTCAGCATCATGCACGCAGACAGGACCAGAGAGAGAATCTTCTTCATGGTCTAACCCCTCCAATTCATTTCGTACCAGATGACACGATGCAAATGATACGTTGCATCTATTATAGGGGAATTGCCGCTTCCTTGTCAAGTGTCTGCCGCTTGCAATTTTTGACCAATCTTCCTGCAAAATTCCCCACTTGCACAGCAATCCCTTGATGTAACGCCGTGAAATCGTTTTCGCATGGAAATTGTTTTTTTTGTGTATTTTCGTTCTTTTCCCTTGATTTCTCTGCCTTTGCGCCATGCTTGACGTTTCCCTTTTTTTCGCCTATACTATCCTGTGAAATGAAAGGAGAATTCCCTCATTATGAATGTTGACTTGACCCATGGTTCGATTTTCCGCGGACTGCTCCGTTTTTCTCTGCCGCTGATGGCAGGCAATCTGCTCCAGCAGCTTTATAACCTTGTGGACACCTTCGTCGTCGGGCGATACTGCGGTGAAATCGCCCTTGCCGCCGTCGGCAGCGCGTTTTCCATCATGATTCTGCTCACGAGCATCGTCACCGGGCTGTGCATGGGCAGCGGCGTGGTTGTCAGCCAGCTTTTCGGGCAGAAAGACGATGCCGGCGTGCGCAAGGCGGTCGGCAATGCGTTTGTGCTGATTGCGGGCGTATCGGCGCTGCTGACCATCCTGTCCTACGCGCTCCTGCCCGTCATGATGACGCTCCTGCGCATTCCGCCTGAAGCGCAGGGCGTTCTCTCCCGCTACCTCTTGATTGTGTTCATCGGTATCGTCCCGACGTTCCTGTATAACTTCGGAGCGTGTATGCTCCGCGCCGTCGGCAATTCAACCGCGCCGCTGGTTTTCCTGCTGATTTCGTCGCTGACGAACGTCGCGCTGGACTTTCTGTTCGTGGCGGTGCTGCCGTGGGGCGTGGCGGGCGCTGCCGTCGCGACGCTGATTTCGCAAGTACTGTCCGGTTTCCTGTGCTTAGGTTATGTGCTCTTCCGCGTTCCGGCGCTGACGCCCTCGCAGCACGACCTGCGCCCCGACCGCGCGCTGTTCAGGCGCATCTTCTCCGTCTCTGCCATGACCAGCATTCAGCAATCCATCATGAATTTCGGCATCCTGTGTGTGCAGAGTCTCGTGAACAGCTTCGGTCTGGCAGCGATGGCGGCATTCACCGCCGGCGTGAAGATTGACTCGCTGGCGTACAGCCCCGCGCAGGACTTCGGCAATGGCTTCGCGACCTTCGTCGCCCAGAATCAGGGGGCGAATCAGCCGCAGCGCCTCCGTCACGGCATCCGCACAGCGTTCCTGCTTTCCGGCGGCTTCTGCCTGATTGTCTCCGCGCTCGTGGCGATTTTCGCCGAGCCGCTGCTGCTCGTGTTCCTCAAAAATGCATCGGCAGAGTCTCTTTCCATCGGCGTAACGTACCTGCGCACCGAGGGGCTGTGCTACATCGGCATCGGCTTCCTGTTCCTGCTTTATGCCATTTTCCGCGGTTTGGAGCAGGCGGGCATGAGCATCGTCCTGACGGTGCTTTCGCTTGGGCTGCGCGTTGTGCTGTCCTACGCCTTCGCGCCGCATTTCGGCATGATGGCGATTTGGCTGGCAATTCCGGCGGGCTGGCTGATTGCGGATATTGTCGGTTTCGTTGCCATGGGGCGGCGCGGACTAATGCGTTCCGCTTCCAATAAAACGGGCAAACGTGCCTGCTGACATCGGGATGGATTCGCCGCTTTGTGACAAGTTTGTAACACCTGCGCGCGCGCCCCTTGACGAATCCGACTCGGCGTTGTATGATGGGAATACTCAATAACGAAAGGATTGTGCGGAGCAGGTATGAAGAAGGAAACGAATCCTAAGGCAAAGCGGAATGGCCTGTGGTGCAATGTGCTGATTGTGGCAGCGCTGCTGCTGATTGTGGCGGTGCTGATGGTTGTGCTGCGGAGGAACGCACCCGCGAATGTAGACGCCAATGCGCCTTTGCTGCCCCTGACCGCAACAGATGCGCCGACCGAAGCGCCGACAGAGGCGCCGACAGAGCTTGCGACCAGCACACCGGAGGCAGCGGCGACCCCCGAAATCACCGCAGCACCGGAAGCGGCTGCCGCGCCGGAAGTCACGGACGCCCCCGAAGCCACCGCCACCCCCGACCTGTCGCAGGTGAAAGCATTCCTCGTCGTCACCGTCGGTGACAAAACGTATCAGCCGATTCCGCTGACCGAAGAGGGCTATTATCGCCTCCGCCACGGCGACTGCATCAACATCGTCCATGTCACCCCGACAAGCATCGACATGCACGAGGCGAACTGCGACAATCAGGATTGCGTGGAGCAGGGCGAAGTGACGCTGGAAAACAAGGACACACGCATTCTGGGCAACATGATTATCTGTCTGCCGAATCAGGTGACGCTCCAGCTGTACAGCCGCGACGAATTGATGGACTGGCTGACGACCGTGCAGGAGGACGCAGCAAATGAATAAGCAGCAAATCACCACAAAACAGCTTGCGCTGTGCAGTGTGCTGCTGACGCTGATGCTGGTGCTGGGCTGGGTGGAGAGCCTGTTTCCGCCGCTGATGGGCGTACCGGGCATCAAGTTAGGCTTAAGCAACGGTGTGCTGATTTTCGCGGTCTACATGCTGTCCCTGCCGACGGCGTGGGTGCTGATGCTGCTGAAAGTGGTGCTGTCCTCGCTGTTTTTGGGCGGCGTGGCGGCGCTGCCGTACGCACTGGCAGGCGGTGTGCTGTCGCTGGCAAGCATGTGTCTCCTTTCGCGCATGAAGTGGATGCACCCGGTCACGGTCAGCATTGTCGGCGGCGTAATGCACAACGTCGGGCAAATCGTGATGGCGATGATTATCCTCCACACGTCGCAATTGGCGTACTACATGGCTGTCCTGATGCTCAGCGGCATTCTCTTCGGTGCGCTGACCGGCGTGAGCGCCACGCTGGTGATGAAGCACATGAAGCATATCAAGTGGGGGAAATAGCGAAGGGGGGCAGGGGGCGACCGCAGACTTCATCTGTTTTCATGCCTCCTTGTCGCCTCCACAGAGGTGAAGCCCTCTGCACAACAAAAATCAACTAACACAGAACACAAAAAGCAGGACTACCTCCACGCCGGAGACAGCCCTGCTTTTTGTTGTGCGAAAGAAGCCATCAGAAGAAAAGGAAACGCTTCTTCTGATACGGCTCGCTTGACATGCCCTTGAAATCATATCCCGTCGCGGCAATCGCAGCTTTCACCTGGGCTTCGTCCAGCGGGTCTTCGGAAATGATCACCGTTTCACCCTTGCCGTGGGAGGAAGTCACCTTCTTAACCGCTGGGAAAGCCTTGCGGATTGCGTCGTTGACATGGCTCTCGCACATGCCGCACATCATGCCGTCAATTTTCAGCGTCGTTCTGGTCATCAGCCCTCATCCTTTCGATGAATGCAATATACCCCATCGGGGTATCTGAATGATAGCACCAGCGCGGCGGATTGTCAAGCGGTTTCGTTCGATGTGACTAACTTTTTTATCGTATGCCCGACCAGAGCGCGTCATTTTCCGCTTGAAACGCTTCCCTCAGCGCATTTTCATCTTCAGTAGATACATCCTGCTCAAAAATCAGGATGCCGTCCATATCCGGATCATGCTCCCAGACCTGCAGGGTCAGCACATCATTGTAGTGCCGGACGGTATAACCATCCGCGTCGAACGTCCAGTCCTCTTTCTCCTCGCCGACCGCCCAGCGCAGCAGCACCGCCTCCGTCCCATCAAAACGGTACAGCGTTTCTCTGTGAATGCCGCCCGCCAAGCCGCCGTTCACAGAACTCCTTACAATCTTGTGTTCTGCATCAAGGTCGTAATTCGTGAACGTCAGCGGACAGAGAACATACTGTTCGCCATCAAAAATGAAAAACTGGTAGACGAAATTGCTCGCGCCGCGCTGTGTCAGTATCACCACATCGTTGATGCCGTCGAAGTTGACATCCGCATAGGAAAGGCACGGGTCTTTCTCGCCGGACACGAAGCAGAGTTCCTGCCCGTTGTCCGCAATCAGGCGGTGGATGTACTCGTTCTCCGTCGTCTGCCCGATAATTTCCGCGCGGACAGGGGCGATGGTCATCAGGAGAAGCAAGGCAAGCAGGCAGAAACGGGAAATACAGTTCTTCATAAAGAATACTCCTTTCGCATTGGTATGCTAATGAAAGAACGAATACGGGGCGGCAATTCATCCGCAGAAAAAAAGGAAATTTCTTCAACATCCGAAATGGAAATGCTTGCAAATTACTGATGTTTGCGTTATAATGAAAATGGTAATTTATGATTCATACTATTTCCAGATAAGAATGCGCCAAGATGCGCGGCGAATTTTTCATTCTGGCTAACGTGAATGGAACGCAGCGTAGCAGCGCTACGCTAAGTGGAATGAGCGGACGCCAGAAGGGAAAAGGCGCAAGCAGATGGCGCAGATGAATCTGGAAATAGTATCAAGGTTTCTTGCTGGGGAAGCGGGGAAAGGGGTGTTTGCCACGGCGCACGAAGGAGCAGCGCAATACTGCCGCAAAGTGGACAAGCGTGAAATTCCGGTCTGTCCGATTTTAGGGGTCAATATTGCTGTCATCAACATGAATTGGCTGCTGAAATATTTGGCGCAGAATATTCATCAATTGCAGGGAGATTACATCTGCGTATCGAATGTACATACAACCGTCGTCAGTTACGAGGATGCGGACTACCGTGCCGTGCAGAACGGCGGTTTGATGGCGATTCCGGATGGCAATCCGTTGGCGCAGGAGGCGCGGCGGCGCGGGTATCCGCAGATTCAGCGGACAACCGGGCCTGACCTGATGATGGAGGTCTTTCGGCAGTCCACGGCACACGGCTGGCGGCATTATTTCTACGGCAGCACGCAGGAAGTGCAGGAGAAAATGATTACGCGCCTGCAGCAGGAGTATCCGGGGCTGATAATTGCGGGCACAGACGTGCCGCCTTTCCGCGAACTGACACCGGAGGAAGATGCGCTTGCCGTGGCGCGCATCAATCAGGCGCAGCCGGATTTTGTGTGGGTCGGGCTGGGAGCGCCGAAGCAGGAGCGCTGGATGGCGGCGCACCAAGGGCGTGTGCATGGGCTGATGATTGGCGTCGGCGCGGGCTTTGATTTCTTTTCGGGCAACGTCAAGCGCGCCCCGTTATGGATGCAGAAGCACAGTCTGGAATGGCTCTATCGCCTGATGCAAGACCCGAAGCGGCTATTCCAGCGCTACTGGAGCACGAATCTGAAATTCATCTGGAACGCGACCATCAGGAGAAAGTAAATGCAGCAAGCGACAAAACAGCCCGCTGTACTGCTGGTACACGACTATTATCAGGTTCCCGGCGGCGAGGATGTCGTTGTGGCGAACGAGAAGCACCTGCTGGAAACGCACGGTCACGCTGCGGCGCTGTATGCGCGGCGGAACGAGGAAATTTCGCGCATGGGAGCGCTGGAGAAAATCCGCAGTGCGCTGGGGATGTTTTTCAGCATCCGTACATACCGCGAGGTTCGACGGAGCATCCGCGAAAACCGGATTTCGCTGGTGCATGTGCACAACACGCTGCCGCTGATTGGCCCGGCAGTGTATTACGCGGCATTGCGCGAGGGCGTTCCCGTGGTGCAGACGGTGCACAACTTCCGTCTGCTCTGCCCGAACGCGCTTTTCTACCGCGACGGCCATATCTGCGAGGATTGCACGAAAAAGGGGCTGCACTGCGCGGTGAAGCACCGCTGCTACCGCGGCAGCCGCCTGCAGACGGTGCTCTGCGTGCTCAGCACACGTTTGCACCGCGCCCTCAAAACGTACAGCCGCCTGCATTATATCACCCTGACGGACTTCAACCGGCAGAAGCTGCTGGCGCTTAAGCAGATTCCGCCGGAAAACGTGTCCGTAAAGCCGAACTTTGTGGAACCGCCGAAGACGATTGTGCCATATGCGGCGCGCGAAAATCAAGTGGTGTACATCGGTCGGCTGGATGCGCTCAAGGGCATTCGGCTGCTGCTGGAAGCGTGGGCGCGCTACGAGCGTTCAGGCGGGGGCATGAAGCTGATCATCTGTGGTACAGGGTCGGAGGAAGCATGGTGCCGCGAATATCTGACGCGGGAAAAGCTGAAGCAGGTGGAGCTGCGCGGCTTTGTGCCAAATTCGGCGGCACGGGCGCTGATGGGGCAGTCCAAGGCGCTGATTCTGCCGACACAGTGGTACGAAGGCTTCCCAATGACAATTGTGGAAGCCTTCAGCGTCGCCACGCCGGTGATTTGCTCGGATTTAGGCAACGCGGGTTCCCTGATTTCGGACGGCGTGACGGGCTTCAAGTTTCCGGCGGACTCGGCGGAACAGCTGGCACAGACGCTCAATCGGCTGCAGCACGCGGAATCTGTCAGCGAGGGCGCGCTGAAAACGTATCAGGAGAATTTCACGGCGGAAGCAAATTATCGTCAGCTGATGGCGATTTACAGCAAGGCGATGCAGAAAAGCGGCGAAAGGAACGAACCATCATGCGGCTGATTGTGGCAGATGTACGGAGCACCAGCACAGACGGCATTGCCGCTGGGCATTATTTCACCGTCGCGCAGAATTATCTTGACCTGTTCGGCGCGGAGATGGATGTGCGCATTGCGGGCGGGCCGGTGTACGGCGACCGCTTCGGGAATAAGCTGATTCGTCTGCCGCATGATTACATCGTGGGCAGTTCGGCGGTGCGCAACAAACGCGCCGTGTTCCAGAACGTGCGCGCGCTGCTGCGGGAAGCGCAGGATGACGTGATTGTCCTCCAGTGCAGCGCCGTCGCAACAGCGTATCTGGGGCTTGCGCTGTTCAAGAAGAAAGAAACGCGGGTCTACGCCATCCAGTACAGCACCGACGGCGTCAATTCAGCCTTGAAACGTGGCTTATATGCGCTGTGCAGGCGGAAAATCAGCGGCGTTATCTGCCCCAATGCAGCCATTGGCGCGGCGTATGGGCGGCCGATGTGCGTCGTGTCCGATTACATCAGCACAGGAACGATGCAGCCGCCTGTGCCGTATGCGCAGAAGCGCTATGATTTCGGCATGGTCGGGCTGATTACATCGGACAAGGGCGTCGTTGAGGCGGCAAAACAGCTGCGGAACACGCCGTATCGGGTGCTGATTGCGGGGCGGGTGCAGGAAGCGCCGCTGGAAACGGAGCTGCGGGCAGTCTGCGCGGGGGCGAAGAACATCGAGCTGCGGCTGGAATACCTGTCCGAAGCGGCGTATGACGAGGCGATTCGCCAATGCCGTTACTGCATCCTAAACTATTCGGAGAATTACTCCCTGCACAGCAGCGGCGTTGTATTCGATATTCTCTTCCGGGGCGTGCCGATTGTGGGCAGCCGCTGCGGGACGCTGCAAATGGTGGAAGCAAACGAATTGGGCAAAACGGTATCCAGCATGGCGGATTTTGCGCCGGAAAGGCTGCTGGATGAAGCCGTGCATGACCGCTATGTGCGCAACATTGCGCGCTACTGCCAATCGCAGGCGCAGGAGCGGGAAAAGCTGCGGGATTTTCTGACGCGGGGCGCAGCGGAATAACCATGCCGCACAGCGCAAAGTGAAAGGAGGGGCTGAAGCGTGAAGGTCATGTGGATGGGGAATATTATCCTCCCTGCCATTGCGGAAAAAGAATCGCTCCCCCCGGTGTATATCGTGGGCTGGCTGGTTGGGCTGTCGCGGCGGCTGACGCAGCTGCCGGATGTGGCGCTGACGTATGTGTTTGACGCGCCGAAAGCGCTGACGGGCGAAGTGGACGGCTACCGCTATTACGGGCTTGTCAACCCCACACGCCCTACGCAGCGGTGCGGCGAAGCCTACACCCGGCAGCTGGAGGATATTCTGCGCAAAGAGCAGCCGGATGTCATTCACCTCTGGGGCACGGAAAATCAGCACACGCTGGCCATGGTTGATGCGGCGGAACACATGGGGATGCGCGAGCGGATTGTAATTTCCATTCAGGGGCTTCTGTCCATATACGCGGAGCATTATCGCGCTTATCTGCCGGAACACGTCTGCCACGGGCACACGCTGAAGGATTTGGTGAAGGGCAATATCGTCCGGCAGGAAGCAATCTACCGCCGCGTCGGGCAGTATGAGCAGGAAGCCCTGCGCAGGGTGCAGCACGTTATCGGGCGCACCGACTGGGATGCTGCCTGCATGGCGGAGCTTGCCCCGCAGGCGGCCTATCATTCCAACAATGAGACGCTGCGGGACGAATTCTACACCGGCGAATGGTCGCTGGACAGCTGCGAGCCGCACAGCATCTTCTGCAGTCAGGCGCATGTGCCGCTCAAGGGGCTGCATCTGCTATTGCAGGCGCTGGCGATTGTCCGCAAGCGCTATCCCAATGTCAAGCTCTATGTAGGGCGCAAGGACTATGGGCGCATTCCGCCGCTTGCGCGCAATGCCTATGAACGGTACATCCACCGTCTGCTGCGCGAAAACGACCTCTACGACCATGTTGTTTTTACCGGAAGCCTGAATGCACAGCAAATGAAGGAGCGGTATCTAAAAAGTCAGGTGTTTGTGCTGCCGTCGAGCATTGAAAACTCCCCCAATTCGCTGGGCGAGGCGATGCTGCTTGGCGTGCCGTGCATTGCGTCGGATGTCGGCGGCGTGCGCTGCCTGATGACGCACGGCGTGGAAGGGCTGATTTATCCGGCAGACGACCCGCATTTGCTGGCATATGATATCTGCGAGATGTTCGCGCATCCGGAAAAAGCGGCGCAGATGGCGCGCGCCGGACGGGAACACGCCGGAAAAACGCATGATGCGCAGAAGAATCTGGAGATACTGCATCAGATTTATACGGAGATTGCACGATGAAAATCCGAATCACAAAGAACCATGTGGATGCACTCTGTGTGCTGATTGGCGTGCTGGGCATGGGTTCGCTGTATTTTCAGGTGCTGCGGATGCAGCTGATGGCGGCCATGCTGATCGCGTCGATTCTGCTGCTGACGCGGGCGCATCATCCGAAAATCAGCGCCCAGAACATACGCCTGACGCTGCTGCTGACGGCGGCGCTGCTGCTGACGAGCTTCGTCAACCCGCAGAACGGCATCCACATCAACGATATTGTCATTTGGCTTTGCAACATCGGCTATGTGCTGGTTCTGCAAAGCTGCATCGGGTATCGGACGTATATGCGGCTGTATACCAAAGTCATGCTGGCAGAGGCGGCCATCAGCCTGATTTCCTTCGTCATCGGCGATTTGCTGTCGCTGCCGCTGCCGCTGCTGCACTACGAAGTTTCCAGCGTCAACGGATTTTATCTGACGCCTTATTTTACCTTAGGCTGGCTGAACATCCCGGTTTTCCACCGCAACGCGGGCATGTTCAACGAGCCGGGCAGCCACCAGATTTTCCTGAACTTCGCGCTGCTGTTCCTGATGAGCGACGAAACGCGCATGGGCATGAGCAAGAAGAAATACTGCTGGGCAATTGCGCTGCTGATCGTTACCATCCTCAGTACACTGTCCACAACAGGCTTCATTTGTCTGGGCGTTGTGCTGCTGACGGTGGCATTCCGCAAAAAAGGCAGGAAAATGGCGCGCAGCATCAAGATGGCGGCGTTCGTTGGGCTGGTACTGCTGTTTGTCATCGAGTCTGTCACGGGCGTGGTGGAAAGCAAGATTATCGGACGAAATTCCGGCGGTTCGTTCTACACGCGGTGGAACGACACCTTCAGCGGCTTTGAAATCGGGCTGGAATCCCCCATTGCGGGGCAGGGCGTTTTCTCGGAGCGGAAGGCGGAAATCCTGCTGAAACACAGGGTGCAGAATATTTCCAATGGCTTTGCCGCCTTCGTCATGGATACAGGCCTGATTCTCCCGGCAGTTTGGCTATGGCTGATGTACCTCGGTATCCGCACCAAATTTGCCAAGGAGCGGCTGCTGTATGTGCTGGGCGTTTTCCTGCTGTATTTCCTGTGCATCAACACGGAGGGCGTTTTCCTGAACATACTGTTTCTGGGACTGCTGGGCAAGTGGCAGCCGGACGCGGAGGAAGTGCCTGATCTGCCGGCAAATGCGCGCAGGCAGAGGAAACGCAGGAGGCGCTGCACTGTGCCGCCGGAAAAACTGCGCCTGGCGTTTAACACGCAGCCGGAGGACGCGGCGCAGGAGCAGACAGGCAAAACGGGCGGAGAGGAATCATGAACACAGCATCAAGGAGCGAAAACACAGCGCGCAACATCGGTGTAGGCGCAGTACGGCAGGTGGTTACGCTGCTGTTGGCTTTTGCCGTGCGAACGGTGTTTGTGCGCCGGCTGGGCGCGGATTATACGGGTGTCAACGGGCTGTACAGCAACATTCTGGCCATGCTGTCACTGGCGGAACTGGGCGTGGGCAACGTGCTGGTGTACAGCTTGTACGCACCGCTGCACCGGAGCGACACGAGCGAAATCCAGCACCTGCTGGGCTATTATCGTCGCATTTACCGCCTGATTGCGCTGGCGGTAGCGCTGCTGGGCGCGGCGGTAATCCCCTTCCTGCCGCTCATCATCAGCAGTGAGCTGCCGATGGCGCAGCTGATCGTCTACTATGTGCTGTACTTGGCGAACTCCGTGGCATCCTATCTGGTCATCTACAAAACGACGCTGATTCAGGCCGACCAGAAGGCATATTTGCAAAACATGGTTTCCGCCGCGGCGCTGGTGGTGCAGTATGCGGCGCAGATCGCGTGCCTGCTGATTTGGGGCAGCTATCTTGGCTATTTGCTGATTCAGATTGCCTGCACCCTCCTGCAGAATGCGGTGCTGAGCCATTTAGCGGATAAGATGTACCCCTTCCTGCGGGAAAAGCAGAAATGTGCGCCGATGCACCGCAAGCAGGAGCTGAACGACAACATCCGCTCCATGTTTCTCTACAAACTGGCGACAATACTCATCAACAACACGGACAACATTCTGATTTCCGTCATGCTGGGCACGGTGTTCGTCGGCTACTACTCCAACTACGCGTCGCTGACGACGTATGTGACGACGTTCGTTTCCATCGTGATTACCGGCATTTCCGCCAGCTTGGGAAATCTGAATGCCGAGAAGAATTCGGAAAAGTCATACGCCATGTTCCGCAACCTGATTGTCCTCTTCGGGGCGATTACAGGCTTCTGCGTCGCCGCGTACGGCGCGATTGTGCAGGACTTCATCCCCATCTGGGTGGGCGAAGAATACCTGATGGACACAGGGACGGTAGCAGCGGTGCTGTTCACATTCTACCTGAGCACCATCGTCGCGCCTGTGTGGATGTACCGCGAAACGCTGGGGCTTTTTCGGCAAATGAAGTATGTTATGTTTATGACGGCGCTGGTCAACATCCTGCTGTCCATCCTGCTGGGGCAATTCTTCGGCGTGGCGGGCATCATCGGCGCAACCGGGCTGGCACGGCTCTGCACCATCTTCTGGTATGAGCCGAAAGTGCTGTTCCATCGCACCTTCGGGCGCAGCGCTGCCGCGTATTTCAAGGCGCAGGGCGGCCTGCTGCTGCTCAACGGCGCGGTGATGGCGCTGTCGCTGCTGCTGTGCGCGCGGATGGGGCATACGCTGATGTGGATTATCATCAAGGGCATCACCTGCGCGGCGGTGACAGCGCTCCTGTACACGCTGGCACTGGGGCGGACGGCAGAATATCGCTGGATGCTTGAAAAAAGGCGGAGTTTCTTGCGCAAATGGAGGAAGAAGGCATGATCGATCAGGAAATGCAGCACTGCCGCAAAATTGTGCGTTTTGACCCTACCATCTCAACAGCGAATCAGGGAGATTTCATCATCCGCAACGCCTGCGAGCATGTGCTGCACGACTGCTTTCCTGTGCAGCTGTCCGTCGCCGTGCCGGTTCGGGACAGGCTGTCGAAAGTGTCGATGAAGCACGTCGGCAGTGCGGATTACGCATTTGTCTGCGGGACGAATCTGCTTTCCTCGGACATGCGCCGCCAAAGGATGTGGAATATCCGCCTGCGGGACGCGGTGATGATGCGCTGCGGCGATTTGCACAAGCGGGAGCTGCTGAATTTCCGCCTGATTCGTGAAAAATTTCAGCGCACGCATGTCATTTTGCTGGGCGCGGGGTGGTATCAATACCAGGACGAGCCGACAGGGTACACGAAGCGGATTCTAAAAACGCTGCTGGATGGGCAGTACCTGCACGCGGTGCGCGACGAATACACGCGCCAGCGCCTGCTGAAGCTTGGCATCACGAACGTGCTGAATACGGCGTGTCCGACAATGTGGGGGCTGACAGACGACAAATGCGCACAGATTCCGACGCACAAGGCGGAGCGCGTCGTGACAACGCTGACAGACTACCGTAGCAGCCCGGAGCAGGATGCTCAGATGCTGACCATGCTGCAAAAGCACTATCGCGAGGTGTATGTGTGGCTGCAAGCAGTTGAGGACTACGCCTGCCTGCGCCAAATGGATGCGCGTGTGACGCAGAATTTGCACCTGATTCAGCCGAATCTGCGAGATTACACAGCGCTTTTGGCATCAGGCGGGATTGACTACGTTGGCACGCGGCTGCACGGCGGCATCCACGCAATGAACATGGGCTGCCGAAGCCTGATCCTGGCGGTAGACAACCGCGCAAGTGAAATCGCGAAGGACACGAATCTGCCCGTCCTGCCCCGCGGCGGGAATTTGGATGTGCTGGAGGAGCGCATCTGTTCCGCATGGGAGACGCAAATTGATTTGCCGACCACGGCAATTCGGCAATGGAAAAATCAGTTCCGCGAGACAGATGCAGAGAAAGCGCCTTGATTTTTGTATAAAATGCGGCTTTCTGCGCGGTAAGTATTGACAGGCGACTTGTAATTTGTTACAATATAGCTGGAATTGGGAAAGAGATTGCTATATCCACCGGGAGCACTGCGGCTCGCCGCGAAAAGAAAGATGGAAAGCAGCAATCGCTTGCCATTGGCACAACCATACGTCGTGCCGGAAGATTGCACAGAACAAGGAGTGAGGACGATGAAGGACAAAAAGTGGATGCGAAAGGCATTGTCTTTCCTGCTGGCTGTATTCATGGTAACGGGCAGTATGGGAACAGTGCTGACGGCGGCTGCAGAAGAGCCGGAAACTCCGCCGGCGGAAACGGTTGAGGTCGTGCCGACGGAAGCACCGGAAGCAACGGATGTTCCCGAAGCGACGGAAATCCCCGAAGCGACGGATGATCCCGAAGCAACGGAAATCCCCGAAGCGACGGATGCTCCCGAAGCAACGGAAACGCCCGAAATCGTGGACGAAGCAGCCGTAGATTACAGCCGCTCCGTGCTGGATAACGAGTTCTTTGACTCCGGCTTTGCCGCGACGTTCAGCAGCGCACAGCTGTACCTGAATCCGACGGGCGATGAGCTGGTTGGTCGTGTAACCGGCGTGGTGTATGTCACGCATCGTCCGCAGAAGGGTCAGCTGAATGAACGGATTTCCGTCTGCGTGTATGACCAGACGGCTGGCGTTGCATATGGCTATCTGGCGGCGGATGCAGTGCATCCTGTGCCGGAAGAGGGCATTGAGAATCAACGTCACACCGGTGTTTTCGCGAGCGGCGTGGAAATGCCCAGTGCCCTGCTGGTGCTTGCGGCTGCGACGGAAGAACCCGTGCCGACCCCTGCACCCACGCCCGTGCCGACCGAAGAGCCCGCTGTCGTGCCGACTGAAGAGCCCGCTGTCGTGCCGACTGAAGAGCCCGCTGTCGTGCCGACCGAAGAACCCGTTGTCGTGCCGACCGAAGAACCCGTTGTCGTGCCGACCGAAGACCCCGTTGTCGTGCCGACCGAAGAACCCGTTGTCGTGCCGACCGAGGAACCCGCTGTCGTGCCGACTGAGGAACCTGCTGTCGTGCCGACTGAGGAACCTGCTGTCGTGCCGACCGAGGAACCTGCTGTCGTGCCGACCGAGGAGCCCGCGTCGACCCCCGCGCCTACGGACGTGCCGGATGACCTCGAAAACATCGACCGCGCGGATGTGATTATTCCGGGCAAACCGACGTTCGAAATGGACAAGGCGACGGCGGAGCTGGGCGAGAATATCACCTTCACCATCCACACGAAGAACGCCACCAAGATTTTGATGTACATTGACGGCAGCGTCAACCGCTACATCTACGACGTGCCCACCGACACGTCGACGCTTACCATGTCCTTCTCCTCAATGGGGAGCAACGGGGGCAAGCGCACCATCGCGTTCCAAGCCTACAACGGCAATACGCCCGGCGAAAAGTCCGCTGAACAAACGATTACGCTGACGAAGCCGTCTGTCAAGCCGCAGGTAACGGTAAAGAATATCGACAAGACGACCGTGGGGCTTGGCGAGAACATCACCTTCACCCTGAGCGTCAAGAACGCCACGAAGGTGCTGATGTACATCGACGGCAGTGTCAACCGTCGCTTCGAGGACATCACCCCCGATATGACGGAATACACCTTCACCATGTCCTTCTCTTCGCTGGGAAGCAATGGGGGCAAGCGCGCCATTGCGTTCCAAGCCTATAACGGCACGACGGCGGGTGAAAAGACCTCCGAACGTGTTGTGACTGTCGCAAATGAAAGCCCGAACAAGCCGACCGTGACAAGCTGGACTCCGGACAAATACACGGTTGATTTGAACGAAACCATCACCTTCACCATCAACACCAAGAACGCAACGAAGATGCGTGTCTACATTGATGGCAAGCTGAACCGCTACATCTACGACGTGAAGGACGGCGCAACGACGTTCCAGATGTCCTTCTCGACGCTCGGTTCAAACGGCGGCGTGCGCACGGTGGCGTTCCAGCCCTACAATGGCAACACGCCCGGCGCTATGTCCGACACCAAGACGATTACCATCAGCGTGGCGAACAAGCCGCGGGTTGAGCTGCTGAAAATCAGCAATCCGAACGCGACACTGGGCGAAAATATCACCTTCACCCTGCGCATCAAGAACGCCACGAAGGTGCTGATGTACATCGACGGCAGTGTCAACCGCCGCTTCGAGAACATCACCCCTGATATGACGGAATACACCTTCACCATGGCGTTCTCTTCGCTGGGGAACAACGGGGGCAAGCGTACCATTGCGTTCCAAGCCTACAACGGCGCAGTCGGCGGCGACAAGACCACCGCAACCACCATTTCCCTGATGAGCGGTTCGTCTGCTGCCCCCGTGATTGCGAATGTCAAGATTGACAAGACGACCGCGGTGCTGGGCGAGCAGATTAAATTCACTGTTTATCTGGACAACGCAACGAAGCTGCTGATGTATGTCGACGGGCAGGTGAACCGCCGCTTTGAGGACGTAACGACCAGCATGTCGAAGTACGAGTTCACGATGTCGTTCTCGTCGCTGGGGAATAATGGCGGCGTCCGTACGATTCAGTTCCAGCCTTACAACGGCACGACCGCGGGCGAAAAGTTTAAGGCGTACACGATTACACTGACGACGACCGTGGTCAACAAGCCGGAAGTCGTCAACTTCACCATGAATCCCAGCCGCGTGAAGCTGAATGTGCCGGTGACGTTCACGGTCAACACCAAGAACGCGACAAAGGTCGTCCTGTATGTGGACGGCAAGGCAAATACCAGCTATCCGACGACTGGCGATGTGACGGTTATCGAGCGCGCCTTCGCTTCGCTGGGCAGCGGCAACGGTGTCCGCACGATTCAGTTCAAGCCTTACTACGGAACGACCGCTGGCGAACTTTCCCCGGCGCAGTCCCTGACGCTGTATGTGACCGACGATCCGCTGACCGTGACCGTTCCTGCCGCGAAGCAGGGCGAGGACCTGACGGTGACGTGGACGGCTGCTGGCGGCGCAACGAAGTATCAGCTGCTGCTGACCACGCCCGACGGCACGGCTGCGCTGCTGGGCGAAACGGCGGCGCTGAACTACACGGTGCCGGGTCTGAAGCTGCTGCAGCCGGGCGACTACACCATCACGATTAAGGCGCTGTCCGGCAATACGGAGCTCGAATCTGTCAACAAGGCATTCACCGTGACAGGCGACTTCGTGTTCGCGGTTCGTGACGACTCGACGGGCATTGTGGTCGTCAAGTACAACGGCACGGCATCGACGCTGACCGTTCCGAACACGGTGGCGGGTCTGCCGGTGGTGGAAATCGGCGCGCAGGCGTTCGAGGGCAACACGAAGCTCAAGAGCGTAACCCTGCCCGCGACGATTGAAATCATTGGCCGCCGCGCGTTCGCGGAATGCAAGAATCTGCTGGAAGTCAAGTAAAAATTCATAGGAATTACGAAAGCCGGGGATTGCTGGAAAAGCAGTCCCCGGCTGTTTTGTGCTTCATACGATTTTTTCAATTCACCTGCGTTATCTGCTTGCCCTTTTTCCCTTCTCCATTTTCCACAATTCTTCCACAGAAAACTCCGCATGGCAGTTCGGGCAGGCAAAATACGGATTGCGGAAGTCAACTGTGCCAATCATCCTGCCGTCTTCCGTGGAAAAATCGTAGTTCCTCGCTTCTTCGGAACGGGAGTTCACCAAATGATGCGCCGTTTCCACTGTGAGTGCTGCCTTGCAGTGCGGGCAAAAATGCTTCTTCATGAACACAAAGATAGGATGCGTGACGGTGTACTTGATATTTTTCATCAGGGCAGCCTCCTTCCCCTTGATTGTAGCAAAAGCAGCAGATTTTCGCAAGCCTCTCTATTCCCCCTGAAATAATAACGCAAATCCCCCGGAAGCTCATGCCTCCGGGGAACACTTATCTTATTCCGCCTTTGCGCTCTCTCTTGTATAATTCAGCAGTCCGCCATAGAGGATGCAGCCCTGCTGGCGCGCGGTCAGCGGCATCAGCACAATGTAATCCTCGTCCTTCGTGTCGTTATGCAGCACAAACGTGTCGCTGCCGCTTTCCACCGTCTCGCGGACGTGCGGCAGGCTCAGCGTGTCGCCCTGCGCGATGCGGTCGTAATCCGCCTCATTCTGGAACGTCAGCGGAAGAATGCCGTTGTTGATAAGGTTCGCCTGATGAATACGGGCGAACGACTTCGCGACGACGGCGCGGATACCCAGATACAGCGGGACAAGCGCGGCGTGTTCGCGGCTCGACCCTTGCCCGTAGTTCATGCCCGCAACGAGGATGCCACCGCCTTCCTTCTTCGCGCGCGCCGGGAACGTCGCGTCCACGGGGGTCAGGCAGAAGTCCGACAAGTACGGCACATTCGAGCGGAACGGCAGGAGCTTCGCATCCGACGGCGCAATGTGGTCGGTGGTGATGTTGTCCTCCATCTTCAGCAGCACCTTGCCGGAAATGGCATCCGCCAGCGGCTTGCCCAACGGGAAGGGCTGAATGTTCGGGCCGCGGACGACCTCCACCGTGTCCTCTTCGCCCGGCGCGACCGGGGGAATGACCAGATTGTCGTTGACGGTGTACGTCTCCGGCATCGGGATATCGAGGTCAATGTCAAGGCAGCGCGGATCCGTCAGCACGCCAGTCAGCGCCGTGACAGCCGCCGTCTCGCAGGAGACAAGGTAAATGCCGGCGGATTTAGTGCCGCTGCGGCCGTAGAAATTGCGGTTGTTCGTGCGAACGGAGACGGCGTTCGTGCGCGGCGACTGCCCCATGCCGATGCACGGCCCGCAGGCGGATTCCAGAATGCGCGCGCCCGCCGCAATCATGTCCGCCAAAGCGCCGTTGCGTGCCAGCATCGTCAGCACCTGCTTCGATCCGGGGCCGATGACAAGGCTCACGTCCGGGTGCACAGTCTTGCCCTTCAAAATCCGGGCAACACGCATCATATCCGTATAGGAGGAGTTGGTGCAGGAACCGATAAACACCTGATCGACCTTAATCGGGCCGCACTGCTTGACGGTTTCCACGATGTCAGGCATATGGGGCTTCGCGACGAGCGGTTCAAGCGCGGTCAAATCAATGTCGAGGATTTCGTCATACGCCGCATCCGGGTCTGCGGACAGCGGCACGAAGTCCTGCTCGCGCTGCTGCGCTTTGAGGAACGCATGGGTAACTTCATCCGACGGGAAGATAGAGGTCGTCGCGCCGAGTTCCGCGCCCATGTTCGTAATCGTCGCACGCTCCGGGACACTCAACGTTTTCACGCCGTCGCCGATGTACTCCATCACCTTGCCGACGCCGCCCTTGACGGTCAGCCGGCGCAGGACTTCCAGAATAATGTCCTTCGCCGCAACGCCGTAGGACAGCTTGCCATGCAGGCGCACGCCGACGACACGCGGGCACGCCAGATAATACGCGCCGCCGCCCATCGCGACCGCAACGTCCAGTCCGCCCGCGCCGATGGCAAGCATCCCGATGCCGCCGCCCGTGGGCGTATGGCTGTCCGAGCCGAGCAGCGTGTAGCCCGGCACGCCGAAGCGCTCCAGCTGTACCTGATGGCAGATACCGTTGCCGGGCTTGGAGCAGTAAATGCCATGCTTTTTCGTCACCGTTTGGATGTAATAGTGGTCATCCGCATTTTCAAAGCCAGTTTGCAGCGTGTTATGGTCAATGTACGCCACGGACTTCTTTGTCTTGACGCGCTTGACGCCCATCGCCTCGAATTGCAGGTACGCCATCGTACCGGTGGAATCCTGCGTCAGCGTCTGGTCAATGCGGATGGAGATTTCCGAGCCGGGAATCAGTTCACCGCTGAGCAGGTGCGCGGACAGGATTTTCTGGGTCAGATTCATCACCATGAGGAAAGGACTCCTTTCATAATATGCACAATGCCCAAACGGGCAGAAACAGCCGAATGAACAGCTTCATGATACAGGATTCGGCGCGGTGCGTCAATGCTTTCGGGCGGAAAGAACACAAAAAGCGCAGGCTATGAAAAACTCGCCGGATGTTTTAGACATACAGCCTCTTGACAACAAAGCTCCTATATGGTATTATTTGAAGTAAACTACTATATAGGAGCATTTGCATGAAAATGAACGGCGGATTTCTTGTTACCAAAATAAAACAGCTTGGAGACCGAATCTTTGAGAAGATTCTCAGCGAAAAGAATATTGATGCGTTCAATGGAGCCCAGGGGCGCATTCTTTATGTACTGTGGCAGGAGGATGGAATCTCAATCAGGTCGCTCTCGATGAAATGCGGATTAGCGATAACATCTCTTACGACGATGCTGGAAAGAATGGAACATCAAGGGCTGATAAGCCGTGTTCAGTCTGAAACGGACAAAAGGAAAACACTCCTGTTTCTGACTGAGAAAGCACATGCCTTAAAGGGCGAGTACGATTCTGTATCTGATGAGATGGGCAGCATTTACTACAAGGGTTTTTCAGAGGAAGAAATTACCCGGTTTGAGGAATGCCTCGACCGCATCAGAAAGAATCTTGAGGAGTGGCAGAAGTCATGAGTATTTGTATCAAAGATCAGATTCAGAACATGAATCTCGTCATCGGCTGCACAGTGGGGTGTGCATATTGCTATGCCCGCAACAATGTGAAGCGCTGGCATATGATCGATGACTTTGCTGATCCTGAGTTCTTTCCGGGAAAGCTCAGGATGATGGAAAAGAAGCGTCCGCAGAACTTTCTTCTTACCGGCATGAGCGATCTCTCCGGATGGAAGCCGGAATGGAGAGACGAGGTATTTGCAAAGATCCGTGAAAATCCACAGCATCAGTTCCTGTTCCTGACCAAGCGCCCCGATCTGCTGGATTTTGATACCGATCTGGAAAACGCATGGTTTGGCGTTACGGTGACGAGGAAAGCCGAACTGTGGCGTATCGACGCCCTTCGGAAAAACATCAGAGCAAAGCATTACCATGTTACCTTTGAGCCGTTATTCGACGATCCCGGCACAGTTGACCTTTCCGGAATCAACTGGATCGTTGTCGGCACTATGACCGGGGCTCAGAGCAGGAAGATTCATACGGAGCCGGAATGGGCATGGTCTCTGACGGATCAGGCACACGCACTCGGCATTCCGGTGTTTATGAAGGAAGACCTTGTCCCTATCATAGGGAATGAAAATATGATTCAGGAAATGCCGGAGGAATTCAACAAAGTGTTGGAGGTGCGGAGATCATGGCAGAAGTAATCGATGGAATCCTTATTCGTGATGTGGAAACAAAGAATATCATGACCAAGTCCAGTCTGCCGGTAGGCGGTTACTCAGTCAATCCCTATGTAGGCTGTACACATGCCTGCAAGTATTGCTATGCTTCTTTTATGAAGCGATTTACCGGACACACGGAGGAATGGGGCACTTTCCTTGATGTGAAGCATTGGCCGGAAATTAAAAATCCGAAGAAATATGCCGGACAGCGGGTGGTCATCGGTTCTGTGACGGATGGCTACAATCCACAGGAGGAGCAATTCAGGAATACCAGAAAGCTTCTGGAGCAGCTGCTCGGCAGTGACGCAGATATTTTGATCTGCACAAAGTCTGATCTTGTGGTACGGGATATTGATCTGCTGAAAAAGCTTGGACGAGTAACCGTTTCATGGTCGATCAACACACTGGATGAAAATTTCAAGAACGATATGGACTCTGCTTCGAGCATTGAGCGGCGTATCGCTGCTATGAAGCAGGTATATGACGCAGGGATCCGTACAGTCTGTTTCGTATCCCCGGTATTCCCCGGTATCACGGATTTTGAAGCGATCTTTGAGCGGGTAAAGGATCAGTGTGATCTGTTTTGGCTCGAAAACCTCAATCTTCGGGGCGGTTTCAAAAAGACGATTATGGATTATATCGCCGGAAAACATCCTAATCTTGTACCGCTTTACGATGAGATCTATAACAAGCATAACCGCAGCTACTTTGAAGCGCTTGAAGCAAAAGCTGAGGAAATGGCTGAGAAGTATGATTGTCCCTTTGTGGATAATGAAATGCCTTATGGCAGAGTCCCGCAGGGACATCCGGTGATCGTGGATTATTTCTATCATGAGGAAATCCGAGGGACAGAGAATACCGGAAAAAGAAATCGTTAACAGTAATTTTGCGGAGAGGAACAGAATGGACACAACGCTACAAGATACTCTTTTTTCTTTGACCGGCATCAAGCTGTCTATCCGCTGTATGAGTGCTTTCAGGAAAAGCTGCTTGCCAGATTCCCTGAAAGCCGAATCAAAGTGCAAAAATCCCAAATTTCATACTGCAATCGCCACCTTTATGCCTGTGTGTCCTTCTTGAAGGTAAAAAAGAAATCAGAACTGCCCGAAGACTATTTTGTGCTGACGCTGGGGCTGTCCGCACCGCTGGAATCTGACCGGGTGGCGGCAAAAACCGAGCCGTATCCGGGACGGTGGACAACACATTTTGTCATCAGCAGTCCATCCGATTTGGACGAGAAATTATTTGATTGGATCGAACTGGCATACAGTTTTGCTCAGGAAAAATGATGCAGTACAATTCTAAGGTAACACCGCACAAATGAGGTGGTCGGCTAACGTATGGATTTTTCGTCAGATGCAAATGCAAATTTCGAAGGTTTATTGGCGGTACATCGAGGAATTTGCATACCGCAGATGGCGGAAAAGACATCGCCAGACGCGCCGCCGAATTGCACGGCGGCGCCTTTATCAAACTGCCGTTTGTGTCAGGTTTTTTTACACCGGCTGCGGTTTGTTTATTGTATTCCGGGGAAAATCGGGGTATCATACAGGCACGAAGCGAGATGAAGAGCGCTTCGGATGAACAATAATTTTTCTCCACTGCGTCTGATTGAAGGAGGACGAACTTATGTATTATTCCAGCGGTAACTATGAAGCCTTTGCCCATCCCAAGAAGCCGGAAGGCGTTGACCACAAGAGCGCCTATATTGTCGGCGCAGGTCTGGCATCCCTGACGGCGGCGTGCTATCTGGTGCGCGACGGTCAGATGAAGGGCGAGCACATTCACATTTTCGAGAAAGACCCTGTGTCCGGCGGCGCGTGCGATGGCCGGAAGTATGATGTCGGCTACATGATGCGCGGCGGCCGCGAAATGGACAACCACTTCGAGGTCATGTGGGATTTGCTCCGCTCCATCCCGTCCATTGAGACCGAAGGCGCAAGCGTGCTGGACGAGTATTACTGGCTGAACAAGGAAGACCCGAACTTCTCCCTGTGCCGCGCGACCGAAAAACAGGGGCAGGATGCCCACACGGACGGCAAGTTCGCCATCTCCGATAAGGGCGCGATGGAAATCATGCACCTTTTCTTCACGCCGGATGAGCAGCTGTATGACAAGCGCATCACCGACGTGTTCGACAACGAGGTGTTCTCCTCCAACTTCTGGATGTACTGGCGCACGATGTTCGCCTTCGAGAACTGGCACAGTGCGCTGGAAATGAAGCTCTACATCAAACGCTTCATCCACCACATCGGCGGTCTGCCGGACTTCAAGGCATTGCGCTTCACCCGCTATAACCAGTATGAATCCATCATCCTGCCGATGGAGAAGTACCTGAAGGAGCATGGCGTGCAGTTCCACTACGCCACCAAGGTGACCGACGTCCGCTTTGACGTTACCGCCACGCGCAAGCAGGCCTCCTCCATCACCGTGGAGCATGATGGGCAGACCGACGTGATCGACCTGACCGAAAACGACCTGCTGTTCATCACCAACGGCGGCTGCGTCGAAAGCAGCACCTACGGCAGCCAGAACACTCCCGCGCCCTTTGACCCGGAGCTGAAGCCCGGCAACGGCTGGGATTTGTGGAAGAAGATTGCCGCGCAGGACGCTTCGTTCGGCCGTCCGGAAAAGTTCTGCTACGATCCGGAGCAGAGCAACTGGATGAGCGCAACCGTCACCACGCTGGACGACAAGATTCCGCAGTATATCCAGAAAATCTGCAAGCGCGATCCCTTCTCCGGCCATACCGTCACCGGCGGCATCGTGACCGTGAAGGACTCCAGCTGGCTGATGTCCTGGACGCTGAACCGTCAGCAGCAGTTCCGCGATCAGCCGAAGGATCAGCTGTGCGTGTGGGTGTACGGTCTGTTCTCTGACAAGCCCGGCGACCATGTGAAGAAGCCCATGCGTGACTGCACCGGCAAGGAAATCTGCATGGAGTGGCTGTACCACATGGGCGTGCCCGAAAGCGAAATCGAGGAACTGGCGGAGCACAGCGCGAATACGGTGCCGGTCATGATGCCCTACATCACGGCGTTCTTCATGCCGCGCGCCGCGGGCGACCGTCCGGACGTTGTGCCGGAAGGGGCTGTGAACTTCGCGTTCCTCGGTCAGTTCGCGGAGGTGCCGCGTGACACCATCTTCACCACGGAGTACTCCATGCGTACCGCGATGGTTGCCGTGTACACGCTGCTGAACGTTGACCGCGGCGTTCCGGAGGTCTGGGGCAGCACCTACGACATCCGCGACCTGCTGAACGCGACGGTGCAGCTGCGCGACGGCAAGAAGATTACCGACTTGGATCTGCCGCTGATGGAGCGCTTGGCGCTGAAGGAAGTGCTGAAGAAGATTTCCGGCACGGACATCGAGAAGCTGCTCAAAGAATATCACTGCATCTAAGAGATTTGCCCCCGCTGTCTGGATTGGCAGCGGGGGATTTTTTTTCGTGTTTCGCGTGATTTCCACATAAACATTGCTTTGTCATGCAGAGAGTTTCGCGTCTGCGGACGCGACAAGGGGGCAATGAAAACAGACGAATGTCTGCGGTCGCCCCCTTGACCCCTTCGCCCGCCACCCATGTTACTTGTTTTTTATCGAAACTATCATTTGTGTAGTTAGCTTTCCTTTCGTCTTTTCAAGCTACGGCATAATTCAACCGCAAATAACCCCAAAAGTGGCGGCGCCGAAGGTTTCCAAAGGGCGATCGCAGACTTCGCCTGTTTTCATCGCCCTTTGGTCGCCTCCGCAGAGGCGAAACCCCTGCATGATAAGCACAAATCTATGCGAAAATCAGATTCCCGAAAAAATCCGCAAAAAAATAAATTTTTTTTGAAAAGCAAGCAGGAAAATTGCAAAATACGTCGAATATAAATACTGTCAGAGTTTTTGACGCTGACCAAATGCGGGAATGGCGGAATTGGCAGACGCGCTAGATTCAGGTTCTAGTGAGGGCTAACTTCATGCAGGTTCAAGTCCTGTTTCCCGCACCACGGAAACCCTTGATTTACAAGGGCTTCCGATTTTTTTATGCGCGGAAATACCCAAACCGTACCCAAACGATACCCAATCATCACATGTTTTCAATGAAGGCCTGCATCCTGTTTGCCGATTCGCGGCGCATGGTGTCCGTCACGTGACCGTAGCGATCCAGTGTGAACGCCGCGGAATAGTGCCCCATGTTTTCCTGCAGGGTCTTGATGTCGTCCCCTGCCCGAAGGCTGTTCACCGCGAAGGTGTGGCGCAGATCGTGCACCCGATGGTGCTCCAGGCCTGCAGCCGCCAGAATGTCCTGGAATTCCTTCCAGATGGTAGGCTGCGAGTAATGACTGCCGTCTTTGTGGGTAAAAACCAGATTGGGAAACTCCCCCGGATTCCACAGATCGCCCATCAGGAGCCGCTGCTCCGCCTGGGCGATTTTGTGCTTCTTGAGCACCTGCATGATGTAGGGAGCGGGAGCAATGACGCGGGTCTTGCCGTTTTTGAGGGTGCCGAAGCGGTACTTCTGCCCCTTCTTGCGGGTCTGCACCAGCTGCTTTTCCACGTGGATCACTTCGTTCTCGAAGTCCACGCAGTCCCAGGTCAGGCCGATCAGCTCGCCGATCCGCATCCCGGTGAAGGTGGCCGTCAGAAACAGCGTCTCGAAGGGGTTGCCTTTCAGCGCTTCGAACAGCTTTTTCTGTTCCGGTGCGTCCAGGGGCGCCACCGGCTTCTCCACCACCTTGGGACGGATGGTGTAGGTGGACGGGTTCTTCGTCAGATACTCCACCCGCATGGCCATGTCCAGCGCCCGGTGCAGGATGCCGTGGATGTTCTTGATGTACTTGGGGCTCACTCCATCGTCCCGCATCTTGTTGTAGAATTTCTGGATCATGGGTGTCCGCAGATCCTTGAGCAGTACGTCTCCGAAGGCAGGCTTCAGATGCAGCCGCACCACGGATTCGTACTGGAGCGCCGTATTGGGCTTTGCATCTGCCAGGTACTCCTTCAGCCAGGTGTCCAGCCATTGCCCCACGGTGATGACATCCTCCGGCCGGGGCTTGGGTGGCTCCTTGGGAGCGGCAGGTGGGGTAGCCGCCTGCCCTCCGTCGATGCCCAGCAGCGCTTTCATCTTCTCCCGGCACTCCTTCTGAGTGCGGGCGTAGACGCTCTTGCTGATCAGCTTGCCCGTCTTGGGATCGGTGCCCAGGGTGACCCGGGCCTCCCAGGTGCCATTGCTTCTTTTTCTCAGATTTCCTTCGCCGTTAGCACGCTTCAGCGCCATAGTTTTCTCCTTTCTTCAACCAATCCATCAGGGACTGCCGCGATATCAGGATCTTTTTCCCCACCTTCACGGACCGTACCTTCCCGGCGCGGACAACTTCGTACATGGAGGGTTTGCTGATCCCGATCAGCTCGGCGGCCTCGGAGACTGTCAGCGTGACTTTGTTTTCAGGCGAAGATTGTTGCGGTATATCGTTGTTAAGGTGCGCAGGCTCTGGACCAGGAGCAGCCTCATCGAATTGCAGAAGCAGCTGATCCACGATCTGATGTACCTGTTCATTAGTATAGAATCTCATATTCATATCGTCAATATCCTTTCACGCTTTAAAGCGATAAAAAGTTGTAAACTTTCTTCTTTTGTCTGCTCCTGCCGTTTTGTTACTGGTTAGAACCCCATTTTTGAGGGAGACGATATATTTATCGTCTGCCTTCAAAATCGCCCTTTTTCGTGCCCGGAAGCCCTTGAAAAATAAGGTTTTTTTCTTTCCCAAAGCGTTTCAACAGGTAACAAGACTTGTTTGATTTCTGTGAAAACCCATAATGCACAGAAGCGCTTTTTCCCCGTTTTGATGCGTCCATGCGTCCGGTGATGTTACACAGAGGTGGTTTTTCTCCCCTTGGCGTCCGGACGTATGGACGCTTTGTTTGGGGCAAAAATCGCTTTATGCATCTTTGAACGGGTTGCCGTCAGGAGCGACCTTCTGCCATCCGCCTTGCATGTAACCCGACGGGCTGATGATAGATCCAATCCCCCTGAAGCCTCTCACCTCGCGGCCTGCGCTGTTGGTGAGATGGGTGGTGTAGTGAATGCCGAGCTTCTCCTCATTGGCGCTCAGATATTCCACAAACGTCTTTCGCTTCATGGGCGGGTAGGCGTTTTCATCGCACCAGGTACAGTACACGGCGTACAGATCCTTAGAGCTGATGGAACGTTCCGGATCGCGGACAATGTATCCCTTCGATTCCAGGAACAGCTCGATGTTGTTGGCGTCCTTCTTCACCATCTCCCGGTTCAGCCTGGCGCGTCCGCTCTCTGTGAATTGGAAGTTGTTCTTCACCAGCCGCAGCAATCCCGCCAACGCCCAGAGAAGGATGCCTTCCATTTCTTCACAAAGCTTTTCCGAAAGGTTGGGATCATCGATTCTGTTCGGCGGCTTTCGCTTCGTCGTCAGGATCAGCTGCCGACGGAAGAAGCCATCGCTGCGGTCATAGAGGGAAACCAGATCGCCGTTGGAGAAGGCCAGGATGCGGGCGTACATGAAGCCCTGATAGCTCTGCTTTCCTTTCCGTTCCAAATCCATTTTTCCCTTTGCTGTGACAATCGCTTTGATGTAATTCGTCTGCTTCAGCGCTTCCAGCCGCATGTCGTCGTCGATCATCAGGTGAATGTGTTCCAGGTCGGCACGGGCGAAAGGGTTTTCAGAAATCTTTCCGACGCTTCCGTCCTTTGCGTTGGGGCCGAACATCCGGGACAGCACATGGCCGATCTGGCTCTTGCCTTCGCCGCCGCTGCCCTTGATGACCATCATCTTCTGCCCGGCATTGCTGGGGATCAGGCAGTATCCGATGAACTCCTGAAGCGTGGGAATATCCTCCGGCCAGAAAAGCTCTGACAGAAATTTCAGCCAGCGTTCCGGCTTCTTCACTTTCGGATTGAACCGAACGGGGAACCGGCTTCTGACGATTTCATTTTTCGCTTCGATGAAGCTGCCGTCCAGAAACACCGTTCCATTCTGCACATGAACCCGATCTGTCTGCGGCAGCAAACCCGTCACCTGGGCTTTGATGCGAAGATCCTTCATGATGTCATCCACCTTTTTGCTCATCCCAGTGACGATGAAAGGCTCCAGCTGCTGATAAATGGTTTGCCGCATGGCGTCCTCGTTGGTGGCCCTGCCCTCTGTGGTGAAGAAGAAATTCTCGGTGTAGGCCAGCTTGTGACGCTCCAGAAATTCCTGACAGAAGATGGGCTCATTGATTGTTTTGCCTGTGAACCATTCGGGCCAGGAATCAAGCCGCTCGATCTTTTTCTGGGCCACTGTTCTTCACCTCCTGACATTCTACGTTGAGGATCACTTCGATTTTTGCAACAGCATCTGTGCTCCTGATATGATCCATGATGGCTTTTCGCTCGTCCGGGTCGGATGAAAAGAGACGATCAATGGCATCGCTCAGTGGCGGCAGGTGATGAACAGCATGCACGAATCGGTCATCAATATTTTCATCCGTGGGATCAGAGGGAGCATACTCTTCCTTCCATTTCTCCAGGAGCCGCTCGTATTCGATCAGGATTTTGAGTACGCTCTGTTCCTCTTTTCTTTCGATCACAGCAGCGGGTAGCTTCGGGATCGGTGCGCTTTGACTCGGCGGCAGCGGCTGAATGTTGAAATCATTCGCCAGCTTTTTCGCTGCGTCATACAGCGAAAGATCGAATAGTTTTGCCGTGAAGTCGATCACATCGCCGGTGGTGTGGCAGCCGAAGCAGTAAAACCGTTCGTCGATTTTCATGGAAGGATGACGGTCATCGTGGAATGGACAGTAGGCCATGCCACTGCGATTCACGGGAACGCCGTAGCGCTCTGCTGCCTGACGGGTGGTAACTTGGGATTTGACTTGGGTAAAAAGTAAACTCATTATTTCCTCCTGTTGCTGATGTTTCTGTTGTGCTTTCTGCTGTATGTCCGATCACACAGCAGGAGGACATCCCGCCGTCCTGCGTTCGGATCATGCTTCGCGACGGCATGACGCAGGACGGCTTTATGTGAACGCGCAGGATAGCTTTTCCTGAGCGGAAAGTCGTTGGGATGAAGCCTGACGCTCTGGCTTTCACCGTCACCATATCACACGGCCTTCAAAATCGTTTTCACGTTTTGAAAACTTCGGAAAGCGTTGCGGCGTAAGGCTTTGTTGGCATTTTTTGCGTATGTTTGTTTTTCTGAAATGACGGTTTTACTGGGGTTTCAGGACCAAAAGTTTTCACGAAATGAAATTTCTTTTTTCGGATACACGGTTCCATGGTCTCCCGAAACCAGCCCTGGAGCATAGTAGCAAGCAGGGCAAAGGTAGCACTTTTTGCACTTTGCTTGTTGGGGAGCATTGTCCCCAAGCCCCTTTTACCAGCGCAAACGCTGTGGTTGTTGTGCGAATCAGCGGGATTCGTCATCGTGATGGGAAGTGTGTTCATCGTAGTGGTGATCTTTTGGTATGACATGTTGGTTACTATTTGGTGCGCTGTCTCTTTCAAGTACATCGTAGTTATACCGAATGTGCTTCAGGTCTGAGAGCTTTGGTTTCAGTTCGTTAAGCACTGCCTGATCGCTTTCTTTCTGTTCCTTCAGCCTGTCGTATTCCGCCGTTAGCTCTTTCAGCGTCGGCGTCTTCCCATCGAGTGAGGAATAAACCGCCTGAGCATTCCTGTGATCTTCGATCTCCTGCCGATGCTTCTGATAGAATTTCACGGACCAGCCGGATTCCCGATACTGGGTGTAAACCTCTTTCGTCCGGCTGTAATCCCGGATCGTTTGCCGCTGTCGGTTGATCTCCTTCATTCGGTTTTGTTTTTCCCGGAGAGCTGCTTTCAACTCTTTTTGCTGATTGGTCAGCTCCTGAATCTGATCGTTCAACTCTTCCAGCGAATCGATCTGATGCTCTTTCAGGAAAATGACCATCTGCGCTTTTGCGTCGATGTTGTTTCGCTCAGCCCAGACTTGATAACCTTTTCCTTTGCCGGCGTGAAGCTTTGTTTCAATGTCGATCAATCGCTTGACCTGACTTCCGTTGAAATCGCCCCGTGGGATTTTCGGAATGTGCACATAATCATGTGCCAGCGTCCGGCGCAAAGATGCTTCATCGTATTCCGGGCCGAGGGTATCGAGGCGAATAAACCGTTCACCCTCCGGCGGCTTGATGCTGATTTGCGCACCGCGCTTGATGCGACAGCCGGCATCTTCCAGCAGCTGCATCAGCGCATCAAAGCCATCAGGCTGCATCCGCAGCGCGGCGTCAATGATCATTCGCAGCTCATCCCGATGGGTAAACCTTCGCTGATTGCCCTGCCACTTGTCGTAAGTGACGGTTTTGTCCTGTGGATTCTGAATCACCGACAGACTGTGTTCACGGCACAGCGAATCGCTAATCTGCGCAAGATCCTTTGCCGATTGCTTCACGTCCCGGTATTTGTGCTGCCCCTCCAGATCGGTGGAGCAAATGATGATGTGATTGTGGAAAGAATTTTGTCAAGGAATAATTTAGCGAAAAAAAGTAACGGTTATGTTTTTCCCTGTTGACAAAATCTTGTTTATAATATAAACTGATAATGCTGTTAGAACACACTAATAAATTAAAGAGGTGCACCATGATAAACGTGTGTTGTTCAGATAGTTTTAAGGATACATATCTGCAAAGCTGTGCATCTGATGAGATGATTTATTTGCCGCTTCACTTGTCAATGGGAAATTTGCACAAATTTTTGGATTGCAATTATTTTGCTACAAAAAATGAAAATCCTCCTTCATTTAGTAACTCTGATAGTCAAACTATAGAAACAATTCTTGACGAGATCGCTCAATCCAATCAGGCCATTACCATATGGGTTTCTACATCATATGCATGGGATAAATGTAATTATCTTTTTTTAGTCTCTGCTTTATTTGAAATGGAACTATATGTAATTGATCCCTCTTCGGTATATGCAGAGCATCCCGAGTTAAAAACTGATAACAACGATATGTTGGATAATTTAGACATTGATGATATTAGATTTTTGAAAAAGCATCGTCATTTCCTCACTAAAGAAGAAAAAGAGAATAGTATTCTAT
>SKEF01000261.1_pt1 | contig 56698 bp, 51 predicted proteins | sample 4826691 | NCBI WGS metagenome assembly SKEF01 (sample SAMN11008816, study PRJNA524170) | human gut metagenome | biome: Human fecal sample; material: Feces; isolation source: fecal sample from pouch patient p23, p27 | host: Homo sapiens | place: Israel: Tel-Aviv | collected 2016-08-24
GAATTAAGTATTATATTGAGAACATTTCCAACAACAGTTCCTATCAAAGAATGTTTTGTATATCCAAACACTCTCAAATAACTGGAGAAAATAGGAATCAGTGCATTTAAAAAACATGTGCCGCCAACAATTCTAAGATATATTTCAGCCGGCTCAAGCAAAGCCGGAGCAATACTTACGATTCTAAGTAGCCCACCAGAAAAAGTAGCAAGAACGACAGACATTACGATACCTATCAATGCGTTGAATATAAGTCCAAGTTGCCTTGCCTGATATGCTATCCCCGGTCTTCCGGCTCCAATATTTTGTGACATAACAGCTATCATACCCGATGATATAACCCCAAACATAATAATAAAAACACCTATATATGTATTGGCTGTTCCCACTGCTCCTACAGCCTGGTCGCTTACAGATGATAGCATAAGCGTATCGACCATACCTGAAAGCATATAAAATAAAGTTTCTAAACATATTGGCACAGATAGCTGTGTTAATGTTTTTCTTTCAGTTTCCATAGGTTTCTCCTCACATACAATTCAAGAATACTATATCAATAATACGATATATTTCTATGTAATTCTTGTATATTATCATGAGAAAATTGCACTATTTCTACTTTATCTTAAAGAGCACTGGGTGCGAGCTATATGGAATAAAAGAAAAAGGCCACATTTTATATTCTGTTCAATCCATTTAGTCGGCGTCATAACAATTGATTACTCATGCTTACAAGGATTTGCAAATCAGAATAACTTTTTCCGTTTTCCCAATTTGAAACAGTCACGCTTATATTCCAACTTTAACTATGGTGTTGTGAAGTTCAATCAACTTTCAGCATCCGATACCCCACGCCAATGTGTGTTTGGATATATTGTGGAGAGTTTGGTTCTTTCTCGATTTTTTTACGAAGTGTTGCCATAAACACACGAAGGGAAGCAATATCATTATCCCAACTACTTCCCCAAATGCTTTGCGTAAGGAAAGTATGGGTCAGAACTTTTCCTATATTTCTTGTCAACAGGCAAAGCAACTTATATTCAATAGGTGTTAAATGCAACTCTTCTTCATTCAAATAAGCACAACCTGCAGCATAATCTACACGAAGTTTTCCGTTTACAAAAACAACCGCTTCGGCAGGGGATACTTTTTGCATCATCGATAACCTTCTTTGCGTGACTCGTAGTCTGGCAAGCAGTTCCTCAACAGAAAATGGCTTTGTTAAATAATCATCTGCACCAGCATCCAACGCATCAATTTTATCGGTATCTTCACTGCGAGCACTGATTACGATAATTGGCATATTTGACCAAGTACGGATTTTTTTAATAATCTCAACACCGTCTATATCAGGAAGTCCTAAATCAAGTAAAACAATGTCAGGATTGTGTGAAGATGTTTCTAAAATTGCCGATTGACCATCGGGTGCCGTCAGATATCGGTATTCGTGCGTTTTTAAGGTTGTTGTAATTAAATTTCTGACAGATGTGTCATCTTCTACAACTAATATTAGTGACTTATTCATATACTTTGACCTCCCCTGCCGGTAATGTAAATGTAAATACTGTTCCGTGCGGCAGATTATCTGAAACAGTAAGTTCTCCGCCGTGGGCGTTAATAATGGACTTGCACAAAGATAATCCGAGTCCTAAACTTCGGCGGCTGTCTGCAATTTGATTTGCCCCGCTATAGAACATGTCGAATATCCGTGGCTTTATTTCGTCAGCAATTCCGTTTCCGTCATCCGATATAGATACGATTGCTTGTTTTCCCCGCTTTTCTGTCCGAATAACAATATGAGAGTTTTTAGGTGTATATTTGATAGCATTATCAACAATATTGATGATTACCTGAACAATAAGCTTTGCATCCATTTTTGCAAGAAGAAATTCTTCTTTGCTTTCAACGGAAATATGATGTTCTTCACTCTTTCGGTTAATATGATGTAACGCTTCTGTGATCACGTCATCCATCAAATCTTCCGTTATACGGAGATTCAACCGTCCTTCTTCAATCCGGGTTACAGCCAGCAAGTTTTCTACAAGGTTAATCAGCCACATGGAATCATCATAAATATCCATGTACAGCTGCTTTTTTGTATCATTATCAAAAGAATCGCTGTTGGATAAAAGATTGCTGGCATTACCGGAAATGGATGTCAGCGGTGTCCTCAAATCATGTGAAATAGCACGCAGCAGGTTCGCTCGCAACTGTTCATTTTTTGCAAGAATGGCCGCCTCCTGTTTCTCACGGGCATTTTTCTCATTTTCCAAAGCCAGGGCACATTCTCCGAGAATGGATAGTAGAATACTGTTTTCAAATGGATCAAGAGGTATTTCCCCCATCACGATTCCAATAACTCCATATACCATACTGCTGCTGCGAACAGCAAGGTACAGGCATTTTGCATTGGAAAGCGTTCCTGTTGTAGCTCCGGCACGTTTATTGTTTTTCAATACCCAGCCGGCAACGGCCTTTTCATTTTCGGAAATACACGATTCCAAATTTTCTTCAGTTACAGAAAAAATATGCGGCGTATCCAACACTTCTCCATCAGCTAAATAAAAAACGATATCTTTTCCCAAGAGTTTAATGAGCTGATTTGAAGTTGCAGATACAATTTCATTTTTATCTTTTGCCTGTTGCAATAGCTGGTTTGTATCAAATAACACTTTGGTACGGTAAGCAGATTGTGCCGCCTGTTTTGCTTGGTTTTTAATCCGTATAGCAAGAGAACCGGTTAAAAATGCCGCCAAAAACATGATAATAAAGGTAACAGGATAACCCTGATCATACGCCTGCAAGGTAAATTGAGGTTCCGTAAACAGGAAATTAAAGACCAAAACACTTACAATCGAGGAAATTAGGCTGTATATCTGATGTTTCGTGATGACAGCGGTGACAAGAACACCTAAAACAAAAACAGTAATGATATTTGCTTCGTCAAATCCAAATTTCTGGAAAATCATTCCGACTAAACTGGATAAAATCAGAATCGCAGTAGATTTTAATGTATCAGTGACAGAGAATACGATATGATTCTTTTTCCTGCCCCCTCTTAACTGATACACTGCCGCATTAGAAACCGTATCCGGAATAATATGCACATCCAGGTTAGGGGCATAATCAATCAATTTTTCTGTCAGGGTCGGTTTGCTGAGCAAATGCCGTTTTGTAGCAGAACTACGTCCGATCACAATCTTTGACACACCGGACAAACGAGTAAATTCCGCAATCTGAAACGGAACATCTTCTCCGTAAACTGTTTCTATTTTTGCCCCAAGCTGCTCAGCAAGACAAATATTTGAACGCAGGCGTTTTACATTTTCCTCGCTCATCACCGAAAAATCTGGAGTTTCTACAAATAGAGCCGTAAACTCCCCTTTAAAAGCAGAAGCCATTTTTGCGGCGGTACGGATAATTTTCGCATTGGATGGAGAAGAAGATAGACATACAAGAATATGTTCGCCTGTGTGATAATCTCCATGATTTTTTATGCGGGTATTTTCTGTGAGGATATTCACCCGGTCCGCACATCGCCGCAGTGAAATCTCCCGGAGAGCTGTCAGATTTTCTATTGTAAAAAAATTTTCTACTGCCTGTTTTTCCTGCGTCTGTCTGTATACATTTCCTGTATTCAAACGGTTGATCAAATCCTGTGGTTCAATATCTATTAATTCAACCTGATCTGCATTATCAAAAATAGAATCCGGGATGCGTTCCCGTACAACAATTTCCGTAATGGATGCAACTGTATCACAAAGGCTTTCAATATGCTGAACATTGACAGTCGTATAGACATCAATCCCTGCATTCAAAAGTTCCTTAATGTCCTGATACCGTTTTGCATGACGGCATCCTTCGGCATTCGTATGCGCAAGTTCATCTACAAGGATAAGCTGTGGTTTTCTTTTCAACGCCATGCCAATGTCGAATTCGTCCAGTATCATACCATTATAAAAAACTTCTCTTGTAGGAAGAACTTCTAAGCCATTCAAAAGAGCTGCTGTTTTGGGACGTGCGTGGGGTTCTACATAACCGGCTACCACGTCAATTCCCTGCTGTTTTTCCATATGAGCTGCTTCTAACATGGCGTAGGTTTTACCCACACCAGCTGCATATCCGAAAAAGATTTTCAAATGTCCTTTATTACGGTTTTCTTCATCAGCTTGGATTTCCTTTAATAACTGATCCGGATTGTGTCTGCTTTCACTCATACGGTCATCTCCTTGTACAAAAACATTATATAGAATAATACGTAAATTTCAGAAAAGCATTTTAGCACTGACATTAAAATCGCATACAGATTATACCACCTTTTCTTCTTTTTTTCCATTCGGGCGTGTAGCCGAAAGCAGAAAACGCTCCGAAAAATCACGCAATTTTTCGACAAATAGACCCTTCATACAATTAATGTCATTTTGCCATATCACTCTCGCTGGTTTCTCAATCGTGTTGATGGGATGTACCGCAATGTCTATAGAGCCTGGAGTAATGACACTTTGCTTTATTTGAAGGGATAAGGAACAATACTCATCTTTCAAAATATCGTTAGAATTTTCTATGATAAAGCCAAAATCAAGTTTATTATTTCCCAGCCCATTTATTATTTCACTTACAGAACCGTAGAACAGGTCCAGCTCATAGTTTGGGTATTCGCTTGAAAATTGTTCTAATAGATCTGCAATAGAATCTATGATTGCAGGTGTTTCAAATCCAATCCTGAGCTTAGAATCTGAAATAAGTTTTTGAGATTGATTTTCCTTGAGAAATTTATCCAGCTTTTCCATAAGAAAATAACCATAAATAAATGCTGCCAATACCACTATAAGTAAAACAAAGTCTTTCATATCACCAACTTCTTTCAAAAATTAAATATGAAAACATTTTTGAATATGTTTCGTCTCCCCAAGAACAAGCATGGTACTGTCCTTTAACAACTGCGTATCGGAACTTATTTTCAAATTCATAATATCATTTGTTTTCAGCGCCATAATATTGATGTTATATTTTTTTCGTATATCCAACTGACCGATTGTTTTTCCTATCCATTCTCCCGGTATAGATATTTCAAAGATTGCATGTTCTTCATCTAGTTCTATGTAATCGAAAATATGATCAGCACTATAACGGATTGCAACCCAATCGGCAAGCTGCCTTTCGGGATAAACAATTTCATCTGCGCCGTTTCGTAAAAGAAATTTTGCATGAACATCACGAGCGGCACGAGACACCACCATTTTTGCACCGAGTTCCTTCAAAAGGGACGTTACTTCCAATGAATTCTGAAAGTTATCTCCGATAGCCACAATACAAACATCAAAGTTCCCAACACCAAGCGAACTTAAAAAATCCTCATTAGTCGCATCCCCAATCTGAGCGTTAGTTACAAAGGGAAGTACAGCATCAACTCGAGTATCTTCTTTATCTACCGCCATCACATGATGATGCAATTCATCTAATTTCATAGCAATGTGCCGTCCGAATCTTCCCAGACCGATAAGTAATATTGATTTCATTTTTTTATTCTCCTTAACCTACTGTAATTTTTTCCTGAGGATATTTTGAACCGTTAGGCTTTTTTTCAGAAATGGTAGCAAAAATCAAGGTCAATCCTCCCACTCTGCCAAAAAACATCAGGCAAATCAAGATTATATGGGAAACAAGCCCCAGGTCAGGAGTTATTCCCAACGATAACCCCACCGTCCCGATTGCCGACGCCGTCTCAAACAAAGCGGTCATAAGTGGAATATCTTCTGTTCTGCTAATTACCATTCCTCCGACAAGGAATAAAACGATATACATCAAAAAAATTGTAGCTGCATTTCTGATAGTGTCATCCGGAATTTGTCTGCCGAAAAAATTGGTGTGTTCCTTTTTTCTAAATACAGATAATGCCGATGAAACGAGAACTGCAAGAGTTGTCGTTTTCATACCACCTGCAGTGGAACCAGGCGAGCCACCGATGAGCATCAGCATAATGATAAGCATTTGCCCAACTTCACTGAGTAAAGTCAAATCTGCCGTATTGAATCCTGCTGTTCTCGGCGTAACGGATTGAAACAAAGAAACCCATACTCTTTCTGTAAGAGGCACATTTGAAAACTCAAAATAAAAAAAGTAAAGAGCCGGTAAGAATATCAATATTCCTGTTACCATAAAAATCACCTTGCTTTGCATCCGGTATTTTTTAAAATGCCATTTATGATTCTTTATATCCTCCCAGGTAAGGAATCCAATACCTCCTGCAATAATCAGCATCATAATTACAAGATTTACAATCGGCTGTACAGAATAAGAGGTCAACGAGGAAAAAGGGGTTCTTATACCGATTAGATCAAATCCTGCATTGCAAAAAGCAGAAATAGAATGGAACAGTGAATACCATATTCCTTTCCAAAACCCAAAGTCCCTGCAAAAAACAGGGGCTAAAAGAACCGCACCTATGATTTCGATAAGAATAGTAGTCCGAATAATAAATTGCGTTCTCCGCACAATACCACCCACCGTTGGAGCCGAAATTGCCTCTTGCATGGTACTTCGCTGCATCAACCCGATTTTGCGTCCGGAAACAACAGCAATCGCAATAGCAATCGTAATAATTCCCATACCTCCGATTTGAATCAGCAGTAAAATAACTCCTTGGCCAAATAAAGACCAGTAGGTTGCCGTATCATTAACAACCAGTCCCGTCACACAAACCGCAGAAGTTGCGGTAAACAAAGCATCCAAAAAGGAGGTACACTGACCGCTTTTTGTAGCAATCGGCAGCATCAAAAGCAGACTGCCTAAGAGAATCACGGATAAAAACCCTAAACTAATCACTTGAAATGATGTTATATGTCGATGTCTTGATCTGTTTGTCTGTTGCATAACTATATCCCCATAATCTTAATTTCTTTTTTATATTTCCTTTATTCTATCTTTATTTGTATTAAATGGGCGTAAGTAAGTTTGTTTTGAAATTAAGATTGTGTAAAGATGAGCAGAAGTCTGAAATCTTTTGCTCATCTTTTGAGAGTGCTAGTTACAGGATACCGTCCAACATCAAATTGACTTTCAGAACATTTACTGTTTTCTCTCCAAAAACACCTAAAAATCTACTGTCGGTGCATTTTTCAATATTTGAATAAAAGAAAAGGACACTCATCTTCCAGAAGTTCTGAAAACAAGCGTCCTTTCGGTTTTTCTCTATGCTATTGAATAAAAAACGTTAATTCTATCCGAATGTGTTTCCTCATACCAGATGCAATACTACTGACATTTCAATGCCGTTCATAATCTGCTTTTTCTTGCCTTGTTTGCCTGTGGATGTGAAACTCATATACCTCGCAAAGTGCCTGAATCTAAGGGCTTCTACGAATTTGCTCGATGTAGACAACACACGACTTCCACGGTACTTTCATTGTCCCAACTAAGTTCTTCTATTTCCGAACCATTGAAATACACCGGAAAACGAAACTTAATGTGCTTCAGGAATCTGCCATCCGGCTGCTCCTGCTCATAAATGTCTACCTGTTCTACAAAGCTGTTTAAAAATTCTTTTTTCTCCAGATCCGTGAACTTGTCATATAGTTTATCAAAATACAGCAAGAATTGATAGACGTTATCTTCTGATATTCTCTTCTGTTTGATATTTAGCAGACGGTTCTTAACCTCACTGATGCTGTTCTCCACACCCTCGATTTCATCATAAAGGCGATACAATCTTGTCTCCATATCCTGATATTTTTTCTCATAAAAACGGTCTGTAATATCCAGACTGTCCATCTGCTGTCCAAGCCGGTTCTTTGCTCCTGTCAGCTGGCGGTGCTGTTTTTCTAATTCTTCAATTTCCTTTTCCACTTCCGACGTGTCAATCCTTGCACCGATTTTATTCAAAATGGCTTCTTCAAATTTGGGATTCCGTACCAGCTTCCGGATTACTTCTTCTACCGCATCGTTCACCTTATCTTCGCTCCACTGTTTGCGGTAGCTGCAATTATGTCCATCCACCAATCTCCGATGCTTGCAGGCATAATAAAAATAATCCTTATATAACGTACCGTCCTTTCGTTTTTTCCGATTGACATTCCCATACATTCCACTGCCACACAGAGGGCATTTTAAAATACCGGATAAGATATGTTCATGTTCCAGACTGTGTGTCTTTTCATAGGATACTCCTGTTTTCTGACGTTTCTGATGTGCCAGTTCCCAATCCTCTTCGGAAATGATTCCTTCATGAATACCATCGTTCAGCATATATTCTTCCTGCTTCACAATCCGGTATTCATTTCTTGTTCCGGGAACTTTCTCATTCTTTCTGCGGCCAAATGCCAGCTTTCCACAGTAGACCGGATTATCCAGAACACCTTTGATGAATGAAGTTGCAAAAGCATCCAGCGTATTATTCTGTCTCTTTTTCTTTTTATATCCATGCTGGTTCAGCCATGATGCAATTGCACTCATTCCCATATTGGTATGGATAAATTTATCATAGATCAGCCGGATTACCTCTGCCTCATCTTCTGCAATCTGAAGTTCTCCATTTACCAGTTTATAACCATAAGGTGCAAATCCACCGTTCCATTTTCCTTCTCTGGCTTTCTGTTTCCGACCTTCCATCGTCTGCACCAGAATATTCTCACGTTCAATTTCTGCTACCGCAGACAGAACAGAAATCATCAACTTTCCGCTGTCTTTGGAACTGTCAATACCATCCTCCACACAGATCAGATTTACTCCAAAGTCCTGCATCCGTTGTAAAGAATTCAGTACATCCGCTGCATTACGTCCAAATCGTGACAGCTTAAATACCAATACAAACTGTACATCATCTGTACCACTTTCAATATTGTCTAACATCCGTTGAAATTCCGGTCTGCCTTCAACACTTTTGCCGGATTTTCCTTCATCCGCAAATTCCTTTACAATCTCCATGTTCTGATACTCAGCATATTTTCTCAGTTTATCTCTCTGGGCATCCAGACTGTAACCATCCACCTGCATGGTGGTGGAGACTCGTATATATACATAACATCTAACTTTCTTATTTTTCATTGACATTTACCTCATTCATTAGAGTTTTTATTGTCCCAACTAAATTTTATCATTTGTTCCAACCATATTCAACACCTGATTTTCATAAATTTTTAAACCCAATTGACATATTTTCACCCAAAACATATAATAATGATAGAGACAGAAAGACCTGTCATCGAAAATATTGCCCGCTCACCGCTGGCGGCTTATAAGTAAACGGCTCGAAAATATTGCTCGCTCACCGGAAGCGTCTAACAAATATCCGGCTCGAAAATTATTTAGAATTGTTTCTGTTTTCAATATTGTGTTTTTATCGCACATTGCATATACTATAAATACACAAGAAGCCAGAAAAAGAGGAGGTGTTAGTATGGCTACTTCAAGTATTACTCATAATTTTGTCGTATCCAATCCAAATAGCGTAAAGCGTTTTGTCGCAGCGATTGACGAAGCCGATCGTGACCGCACACCAAAGCAGACACTTCCCGGACGTCAGTTAACGAACCCACAGGAAATCTTAGCTTTAATGTCAAAAAGGAAGAAACAACATGTCTGATAAATATTTTACCGTTAATATTCGGGCATATTTGGATAAAGACGAACCGACATATATCGGAGAGGAAAGTCTTTACGACTTGCTCTCCGATTTTTCTTGTCCTGAAAACCCCGATGTTGAATACTTCTTATTACATAATGCAATAGAGTTTACCAAAAAAGATCAATCCATCACTTATCTGGTATTTGATGCCGAAGATGCTTCATTGGTTGGCTATTTTTCCCTTACAGTAAAACCAATTTCTGTCCGGGCTTCAAATCTCAGCAAAACAATGGCAAAGAAGCTGTCCCGTGTCAGTATTCTGGATGAAGAAACACAGTCTTATACCACAGCAGCTTACCTGATTGCCCAGTTAGGAAAGAACTATTCTCTTCCAAAGGAAAAACGGATTCCTGGGAACATTCTGCTGGGATTTGCACTGGAGACCATATCCAATCTCCAATATTCCGTAGGCGGTGTTATGGAATTTCTTGAATGTGAGGATAATGAATTTCTTCTGAACTTTTATACACAGAATCATTTCAAGCCATTTGACACTCGTATTACTTCTTCCCAGAACAACGAGCCACACACGCTTCATCAGCTTTTAAAATTTATCTAATTGAAATACACGAAAAAAAGCGACAGCCTTGAAATTCTCATCTCAGGAAGCTGCCGCTTCTTTTTTCTTTTCATTTTCTTCTTTTTTCTCCTGTCCATTGTTTTCCTTATCTTCCTCCAGTTCCCGGAGCAGCTCTTCGCCATATTTATCTATCATCCGCACAAGAAAATCAATGCACCGTTCAAATTCTATATTCTGTTTCACAAGCCTCTCCTTCCCTGTTTTTTATTCTGTGGTCATTCTACAGGAAAGTTTCTGGCTTCTCATTGAACAGAAATTGAGCGTGAATTGACTGTTTCTCATCTATTTTGGTTCATATAATTGAAATACCATTGTACAGAACATATGTTTGTGTTATGATATAGGAAGTTTAGTACCAGACACAAACAGAATTGATACGAAAAGGTGGGATTGCGATTGGATCGATGCGATTTTAGCTCTATAATGACATGTTTAAAAAATCATATCAGCGAAAGTAACCAGATGAACCAGCCTGAATTTTTATATGAAGTATTTGAGGATTTTATGGACAGCCCGGAAAGCAAAGATTTTTCTTTTGACAATGGGCTGGTCTGCCGGTGGATGACCGGACAGGCGAAGATCAGTCCCAAAATCTGCACTTACTATGCAAGACCAAGCAAACAGGAAAAACTGGCTGAAACGCTGCAGCATAATCTTATGCCATTAATGACCGACTGTAACAAAGCACTGCAGGATGTTTATCTCCTGTTTATGCAGGATGCCACAATCTCCGAAGCAAAAAAGAAAAAGCTGGCATCCCTTTACAAGCCGATTGATTCACGGCTTCTCTTTCTGGCAAAACTGATCTCCTTTGGTATGGAACGCCAATTTATCAAACGGGACACCAGAAACCAAAAGCTGCTTGCAGGCGGCTCTCTTTCCCCGGTTATTCTGGATTACATCATGGACAGTGAAGTTCCCAGACCATGCCGCCATTTTCTTGGAAGAGAAGAAGAACTGGACGGATTACATACAATGCTGGAAGAAAACAGCAAAGTATTTCTCTATGGAATTGCCGGGATTGGAAAGAGTGAACTGGCGAAAGCATATGCAAAGCAATACAAAAAATATTATACGAACATCCTGTATGTGGAATATGCCGGTGATTTACATCAGGCTGTCACAGACATGGATTTTACCGATGATCTGTCGGAAGACGGAGAAGAAGAACGTTTCCGGAAGCACAACCGGTTTCTCCGCTCTTTAAAAGATGATACGCTGCTCATCATAGACAATTTCAACGTCACTGCCACGCAGGACAGTTTTCTGCCGGTGGTTCTGAAATACCGGTGCAGGATTCTATTCACGACCAGAAGTAAATTTGACGGACACTGTATCCTGCAGTTAAAAGAGATCCGGGAACCAGCCTGCCTGTTTCAACTGGCAGCTGCATTTTATTCTGAAGCAGAAGAACACCAGACACTGGTGGAAGAGATCATAGAAACCGTCCACCGCCATACCTTTGCAGTAGAGCTGGCTGCAAAACTGCTGGAAAATGGGATTTTACCTCCGGAACGCTTGCTGGAAAAGCTACGGGAAGAAAAGGCATCCTTTGAAAATAAAGATAAAATCAGTGCCATCAAAGACGGACAAAACAGCAAAGCGACTTACTATAACCATATCCACACTCTGTTCTCCCTTTATTCCATATCCATGGAACAACAGGAAATCATGCAGAACCTTTGCTTTCTTCCTCCTGCCGGTATTTCCGCCCGCATTTTTGCTGACTGGCTTGGATTAACTGACTTAAATGACATCAATGACCTGGTTGAAACAGGGTTTGTACAGGCAACTACCCGGCATACAATTTCCCTGCATCCGATGATTCAGGAGATTGCCCTTTCAGAAACAAAACCTTCGGTCACAGGCTGCCATTCTTTGCTCGATTCCCTGCAAAAAATATGTCTGATGCATGGAACAGAAGTCAGCTATTATAAAAAACTGTTTCAGACAGTCGGGAATATCATGCGTATGATAGAAAAGGATGATCCGACCAAGTACCTGTTGTTTCTGGAGGATGTCTTTCCATATATGGAGAAATACCGTTACAGGAAAGGTATGAAAGAGATTATCCTGGAGATGAAGCAGCTTTTGAAAGGGAACGAAAACGGTAGAGATACCGACCGTGCATTATTACTGGACTATCAGGCATGTATGGAAACAAAGCCGGAAAAAGCCATCAAACTGGAAAAAGAAGCCCTTGCACAGATCAAAGAAATCACCGAGGGCAATGCCCACCTTGCCTCCAACCTTCATGCGAATCTGGGCGGTCTTTACCGCATGAATGGTCAGGCCGAGCTTGCAAAAGAACACATGGAAAAGGGAATCTTCCTGCTTGAGCAGTACCAACTGCTTTATACCAATGACAGCATTCCCCAGATTAACAATTATGCTGCCTTATTGACAGAATTGCAGGAGCCGGAACGGGCAATGGCTGCTCTCCAGAAACTTGCCCAGATCATCAAAGAATACAACTCCGATACCTGTCTGGACTATGCCCAGGTACAGGAATCCATGGGAAATATCTGCCTGATCACGGCAAATATCTCACAGGCTAAAACCCATTTCAAAAAAGCCATGAAGATTTATGAGAATGTCTGGGCTGATGAGCCGGAACTGATTGAAGAGAAATATCAGGAAATTCAGGAACTGTACCCACAGGTAGGCATCGCACTGGCAAAGGGAATCCTTGCTTCCAAAAAATAATAAGCATATTTTACGGCGGACACGATTGCCCGCCGTTATTTGCTTTCCGACTTATTCCCACTTTTGGGAAAAAGTTATAGTTTTCTTTTCAATATGAAAATCATATTATTTTTTAGAAAATGCCTGTATCAATACTTTCATGACAACTGCTGTGGAATGTATTTTGGAAATTTCCGAAGACAGCATTATTTTCGAAACCCGAAACACCAAGTACTACCTGAAATATGATACAGTACCGAATGAAACTGAGGTGATGTGTGCTTGACTACTTATGAACTGGGAAGCAGCCTGGAAAAGCTACTTTATAAACTAAAGAAGAACCGTGAAAACGTACCTTTGGATATCCTGAAAACCTATTATAAAGTCCCTTACAGGGAACTAATTTCTCAAATAACTCAAACAGTCTCTGGGATTCTACTTGGGTAAACAAAAGTCACCTCTAAGAATAGCATATAACAACTTATTGTAAAGCTGCAGGTAAACAGGCGTATCATCCTGAAACTTCCAGTTGTGGAAATCCATTTCTTTTCCTCCTCGCCTTTAGATCAATTGTTTTGTGCATTATAATTAATTTTTATTACAAGCATGCTTTCTTCTATGTTTTGTTTGGAAATATGTTCTTGTAGCTCCCAATATGATCACTGCCAGATATAAAACCATTTGTATCCCCCAGATATGCCCTGTAAAATTCATATATGGATTATACCAATCCAAAATCTTTGCAGTAATACATACGAAACTGCATACAACACATACATGCAATAAAATTCCCCGTACTCTGCTCATTACAATCCCTCCGTAATAAATATTCCATCTGCAACTTCATGTTCCGGTTTATATGGATGATTTGCAACCTTATCCTGAAATGTCATGAAGGAACAATGCCCTCCATCCAGATTATAGGCAGCTTTACATCCCAATTCTTCAAAGACTTTTGCCATTTCGTCCGGGAACATTCCTCTGGAACTATCCTGTCTTCCATCCACCAAAAGCAAGCAATAATGTCCTGGCTCATAATAACCGATTGCTGTTCTTGGATGCGATTCTCTTATATAATCCCACGTAAGGAACTTATCCTTTGCTTTTCCCTTTTCATCAAGAAGACTCGGTCCAAATACCCAGCTTTGGTATGCCCCTTTTTCTATAAGTTGCTGTAGCTCCACTTGTCCCGGCTGATAGATATCCATTGTGCCATCCCAGTTCAAAACACAGGTTTCTGCATCCGTCTGCTCATTTCTGTATATGACCCCATTTCGTATAATCGTGCCGTTATTCTGATTACGATTATTGCTATAGGAATCTCCATTTACTGCAAGAACAGACTTCATCCTTGAGGACATATCGGATAGTTTTTCCGTATATCCTACACCATAGGTATCCTGAGCAAATGCTGTCTGAAGACATGTAATATCCCCCACATAAATATCCGCAAGTACATAAGATGTTTTTGTACCATACTTTTCATGTTTTCCAGCATTTGACTTGTCCAGTTTTCCTGTATCATACTGATGGTATGATAGCTGAATCGATACATTTGGACTTGTATAGGAAGTGTCTGTTGCAACGACTGTGTCTGAAAATTTATCTACATATTTTTTATGCCAATCCTGTGAATCTCTAACTATGCATGTTTTTTGTAGCGAAGCGGTTCCCTCCTTCGTATCCCCCATCTGTATTTTCTGATTAAAATCTGGCATCTCATTCTGACTTTTTTCTGCTTCTGACACTGCATTTTCAATGGATACTGCTTTCACTCCTTTTTGTGGAATCTTATAATCAGCAACCCACACGATCACAAGAACGAAAGCAGCCGCCATAATATCAACGGTTAACCATAAGATACGTTTTTTCATACTCGGACCTTTCTACCCACAGAATATATATTTCTCCTTACTCCCGCAGATGCTTTGTTACCTTCTGCATACGGCCACTTTCCGCGGCCATCAGGGCCGCGTTCTCCGGCCAGACAGGGCCATATTAAGCGGCCAGTCTTAAGACTGGCAGAGCCAAGTTTTCTCCGCCCTGCCAATCAGTGTTGTTAATTGTTGACTGAAGGATTATGCCTTCTCAATAAACACAGTAAATCCAGTAGTAAGTCTGCGACGAATGCCATCAAGTTTACCGTAACATTCCGGTTCATAACTCAGTGTATTACCCCATTCATCCGGGGAGTACTGACAACTGAAAAGAGTAGATGTTCCAAGATCGTCCCGAAGCTTCAGGAGGTGGTACAGGATTTTGATTCCCTCCTCGGTGTATCTGCTGATCGAGAAGTCATCGATAAACAGCAACTGTATCCGGGCATAATACTTGATCCGTTTACGATACTTATTGAGATCTTCCTGGCGGTTCAGAATGATCAGTTCATCCAGCAAATCACAGTAATCCACGAACTTACAGCGATAATTCCTGCGACAAGCTTCCACACAGCATGCTGAAAGAAAATAGGACTTGCCTGCACCAGTTATGCCATAGATTCCGACATTTTGTCGATTCTCAGCGAAGTGGAATTGCAGGATCTGTTGTACCGTAGCATCATTATAGATTCGTCCGTTCCCGGTCTTGAGGTTCTTGACCTGAGCCCCTTTATTGATCAGGCTGCTGAGCCTCAGATTTGTTTCAAATCGATTGTTGAGCGTTTCTGTGTATTGTGGTTCCAGAACCTCACGAATGAACTGCATAGCTGTATAGTTGCAGAGTTCCGGGCTTTTAGAGAGTTCCATAAAGCGCTGGGCTGCCACCGGAAGGGAAAGGGTGTCCAGCATTTCGTAAATATCTTCATTAGGATTCTTCATTGCCAGCCTCCGTTTCCTGACGTTTCAACAGGTTCTTAAGGGAATACTTGCTGTCGTCATCTTTGTATGTGCCGGATATACTCGGTGAAGAAGACTCCTTACTTTTATCTTTCGAGGGAATGTCTTTCGGCAGCTCCTTGTGGTATGTGGAGATGGTATTACAGATATAGGAATAGTTACATTTCCCTGCTAAAACGGCATCTTTACAGCAGCTTTCCAATGTCTCTGGACTGTACTTCTCAGCATAGCGCAGAATACCAAAACAACTGCGGAATGACTGCACTGGATAAGCGTATTTACGGATCACCGCATCGATTAAAGCACGTGTGCTTGGACCGACAGCAGATGCTTTCTGCTGAAAATAAGGAACATTCCAATAGCCGTAGTCTTTGTACTCTGCAGGCATATCGGTTGGAATGATCACCCAATCCTTTGGAGTATAGCTTCGATTATGAGTTCTGATGTAATCACCGTGCTTGTTGTAAACATAGATTTCCTTTTCGCCTGCCCGGATTTCAAGTTCCTGTCTCAGATATTTCCGTGGCATGCTATAATGGACTTTGTCGAAGGTGAAGGAGAAATCTTGTGCTACTTTAACAATCTTCCGTTCAAGGTATTCGAAGCGATTGGATGGAAGGGGCAGAAGAGACTCCTTCTCTTCTGTTGTAAAGAGATCATATCGGGAATAGGTGAGTCCTTCGAAGGGCTTGCGGTTCTCCTCGTTTACCTTTTCCATCAGAACACGGTTTAAGTCGTCCAGTGAGTAAAAGGTCATATCTTCCATATCCACAAGGATATGCATGGTAACGATCTTCACGTGGCCTTCTACAACCGGCTTCCAACGGGGTGCCTTGACCTTTGCAGGCGTCAGAACCGTATCATTATGTTCTGCCCATGCCTGGAAATCTTTATTCAGTATAGGATTGATCCAATCTTTGTTTTTCGCAACAGCTACTTTGCAGTTGTCCGGTGTAACAGTTGGCGTTATTCCACCAAAATAGGCAAGAGCATTGTTATTAACCCGTATCCAATTCCTGATGTCACACTCGGTCATCCCTTCCGCGTAAAAGTAATCGCTGTAAGTAAGAGCTGCAATAAAAATGGTGACTTTTGTGGTTTCTTCCGGATTTCGGCGGTTATGCAGATACAGCTGCTTCCCTGCATAGTCCAGCTCAAGGTTTACACCAGGGTAACGCTGGATATGAAAGGTCAGCTGTTTTGAATCTACCCATTCGCTATAACGCCTGCAATACTGGCGGTAGCTCATAGGCTTTTTCCCGTCTACAATGCCAACGGCATTGTATTTCTGCCAGAGATGTTTCAGAGTCTCGCCCTTACGTGCCAGCGCCTTGTAGACTGCTTCTTTATTAAAATCACGATAAAGTAGCTGATCGGCCGCTATGCCAGGCTTCTTGTACAGCAAGCCTGCAATATACTCGTTAGTGACATCCTCAGAAAGAGGATACGTGAGTTCTGGGCATTCCCTGAAGCGCTTAAGGAACTCATTAACAGTAGTTTTGCTGCAGTCGCCACAACTTTCGGCGATCTCGCGTCCGCTGAGGTGATTCACGAAGTGAAGTCTCAGCACTCGTTTGTAATCCATAATCGGACCTCCAGATAAAATATTTCTCCTCCGAGGGAGATAAGTTAATTATATCTGGTAGTTTTCCGACCGGTTAATTTGTCTTTGGCTGACCGCCGATTATGTCACACACTGACCGCCGAACATGGCACAGATGGCCGTTTTGGATGGCAATCTGCACCTTCACTGTTTTCTAAACATGAACTGTCATTTCTTTTGAAAATAAAATACTTTTGAACAAACCAGCTGACAAGAAACAGAGAAACTTCTGTCATCAGTTTTGCCGGATAAACCGAAAAGTGTAGAACCTGTACAAATGTTTCCAATATAAAATTATTCATAATCAAAACGACAACTGCCAATGCAAAATAATGCGTTGCCGTACTTATTTTTCTTTTTGTATGAAATACAAACCGACAGTTCATGCTGTAGTTATAAAAAGCACTGACCATTCTTGCCAGTATATTTGCTGCCAGCACCAACACTGCCGTATGGGGCAGGAAAAGCATAAGTGCCGAAAACAAAAGGTAATCCAGAATAAAACTTGAAAAAGATGACAATGTAAATTTAAAAATATCCTTATAAATCCTTATGGAATCCCTTACAGCCCGAAAATGGGAGGTAGAATTATTCTCATCCCGGTAAATCGTATGAATCGGCACTTCTTCAATGGGAATCCCTTCCTTTGCCATGGACATCAGAACATTCATTTCATATTCATATCGCTCCCCATCTACAGAAAGTAATTTTAAAATCAGATCTGAGCTAAATGCCCGTAATCCCGTCTGCGTATCAGATACCTCTACACCGCTAGCTAATTTAAATACCGACCTTGTGATCCGATTTCCCAGTCTTGATCTTAGAGGCATGTCCATTCCCACATTTCTCACCCCCAGCACCATTGTTTTTCTGTGTGACCCGGCAAATCCTAAAAGTTTCATCATATCTTCCGGTAAATGCTGTCCGTCAGAATCCATGACTCCTATCAATTCATTATTCCATAATTCTTCTTTCACATAGGTTAAGGCTGTTTTAATCGCAGCACCCTTTCCTCTGTTTTCAGGATGCCGGAGAATAATACATACATCTCTGACATGATCAAAAATCGTTTGATATTCTTCGCCACTTCCATCATCCACCACGATAATCGTACATCCATAAGCCCAAAGCTTATCTGTAATTTCTATTAATGTTTCATCTGGTTTATAAGCTGGTATGATTACAACTGACATATCGCCATCTCCTTTCTGATTTACTCTATAGGTCGTCATCTTTCTTTTCTGACATTTCTGTTATCTATGATTACTTTCAATTTCACCACCATCTGATATCCGAGATATCCAGCAAGGATTCCAACGACAATACCTCCCAAAATATCTGTTGGATAATGCACATACAAATATAACCTTGAAAACGCTATGAAACAGGAAAGTATCAATGCTGGTTTCCATAACATTTTTTCTCCAGCAAAATAAAGTGCTGCCACTGCGGCAAATGATGCTGCTGTATGACCGGATGGGAATGAAAAATCATCTGGTCTTGCAACTAAAAGCTGAATAGAAGTATTGATATCACACGGACGGATTCTTCCAATAAAAGGTTTCAATATTCCATTACATAAGACAATGTCTACTGCCAATGCTGCCACTACGATTGCCCCGGTTTTTCTTGTTTTGGGGATCAGCAATAATATAACTGCCAAAATAATCCATATAGCACCTGCATCCCCTAACTTGGTTATCATGCACATCAAACTATCTAATATAGGAGTCCGAATTTCCTGTATCATATCCAGGATTTTGAATTCCATTCCCATACTCGTCACTTCTTTCTATCAATTCTCTAACTGTTATTTCTGTTTTTCCCCAACTTCTGTGAAAACACTTGCATTCCCACCACCAATGCAACACCAGCTAAAAAAGCCAGAAAATGAAAAGTTTCCAGATTCATTGCTTTCTGCGGGGAAGCCAAAGTAGTTGGTCCCTGAAGAATTGCATAAAAAGAACCGAGCATCATTCCTAAAATCATATAAACTGCCTGAGGTCTGAATTTTTCCAGACAGATCTGTATTGCCTTCACTACAGTAACAACTCCAGTCAATACCCCAACACCAAAGAACGCCAAACCTGGGACATAGGATAAATCCATTCCAAGAACTCCTCTTACTGCTGAAATAACCGGCAGATAAGCTCCAAAAATAAGAAGCAGCGTAGAACCGGAAATTCCTGGCAGAAACATAGCGGATATGACAACCATGCCAATCAAAAACAATTTGATTCCCATCCCTATGGAAAACTGCCCCAGATTCATAGACGCATTTCCCATTTTCCCATTGAGCCATGTAATACCTACTACAATCACAATACCTAACAGACAAAACAGTATTCCTTTTCCCATTTCTTTAAAACTATCTTTTTCCTCTCGAATAATCAAAGGGATAGAGCCTGCGATAAATCCAATAAACAATGAACTGACCACATAAATATGACTTTCAAACAGAGAAGATAAAATCAGGACTGCCAAAATCATACCTGCTAACCAGCCAATCCCCAATTTCACCAGAAACTTAAGAGCCTCTTTCTTTTTATCCATGTTTCCAAATACAAAATCATGAATGGAGCCAATAAACCGGTCATAAAATCCCATGATAAAAGCAACTGTACCTCCTGATACTCCCGGCACACTATCAGCCAGTGCCATGCAAAATCCTCCGATTCCTTCCTTTAACATCATAAAAACCTCCTGTTTGTTTTATGGGATTATCTTAACAATCCACTTTAAACAAACAGGAGGTTCATTCCTAAACAATTCCTAAACAATATTTTAATTTCATGCATGAATCTATATCAGTGCAAGTAATATGGTTCCGACAACAATACATCCCAAACCTGCAGTTGCTTTCTTTGTAAGCTTTTCATGAAAAACAATCCATGAAAATACAATTGTAACAAGAATGCTCAGTTTATCAATGGGCACTACTACACTGGCAGGACCACTTTGCAATGCCCGGTAATAACACATCCAGGATGCACCTGTGGCAAGTCCGGACAACGCAATAAATCCTACTTCTTTCTTTTCAATCTCTTTTATCTGATGATATTTTCCAGTAACAATAACCATCATCCATGCCATCAGAAGCACGACAGAAGTGCGGATAGCTGTTCCTAAATTAGAATCCACCCCTTCTATTCCAATTTTCCCAAGAATTGCTGTAAGACTTGCAAACACAGCTGACAATACCGCATAAACTAGCCACTCTTTGTTGCCTTCTTTATGATTTTCTGACATATCTTCTTTTTTCGTAATCATCAGCATGGTGCCAACTCCGATCAAAATAACGGAAACTCCTTTGCTGAAACTCAGACCTTCATGGAGAAAAATCAACGCCAATATGATCGTTAATACAGTACTTGATTTGTCAATCGGCACAACTTTATTGATGTCCCCCTTTTGCAGTGCATGAAAATAGCATAACCAGGAAGCTCCTGTAGCCAGCCCTGACAGCACCAAAAACAGTAAGGTTTTTCCACTGATCTGTGTGATTCCTGTTCCGGTTCCTGTAATCAACACCATCAGCCAGGAAAATATCAATACCACAACTGTACGCAAAGCTGTTGCCACATCTGAATCTGTCTTTCTAATTCCACATTTCGCCAGAATCGATGTGATTCCTGCAAAAAAGGAAGACCCTATCGCATAGAACATCCACATTTCGTTTCTCCCCCTTATTTATTCAATCGATATCCGGCTCCCCAAACTGTTTCCAGAATTTTAGGGTTCTTACTGTCATCCTCAATTTTGTCACGGATCCGGTTGATATGTACCATGACCGTTGCGCTGTCACCCACATAATCATACCCCCATATTTCCTCAAATAGCTGCTCTTTTGAAAATACAATGTTTGGGTTCATGGCAAAAAACTTCAAAAGTTCAAATTCCCGGTTTGGGAATTTAATTTCCCGATCACCCTTATAGACTTTCCAGCTGTTCACGAGAATCCTCAGATCATGAACCCGTATTTCTTCCGGACTTTCCTCCGATGTCGGAACTATTTTCTGTTTCATACGTTCATATTGCCGCAGATTTGCATTTACTCTGGCCACCAGTTCTGCAGGGTCAAATGGTTTCGAAATATAATCATCTGCTCCAATCCCCAGACCCCTGATCTTATCTACAGATTCTGTCCTCGCAGTGACCATAAGAATGGGGATATCCACTCGGTCCCGAATTTCACGGCAGATCTCATATCCATTTTTTCCCGGAAGCATCAGATCCAGCAAAATCAGATCAAAATGCTCCTTTTCAATCACCCCTTCCACTTCCGTTCCTTCAGAAAGAATTCTTGTTTCAAATCCTGCAGACTCCAGATACGCCTCTTCAACCATACTGATATCCGCATCATCCTCTACAATCAGGATCTTTTTACTGTTTTCCATTATCCTCTGCTTCTCCTTTCCCTGATATCGGCAACTTCAGGCAGACCTCAAATCCATCTGCATTCTCTGCTCTGACGCTGCCTCCCATTGCTCCGGCAAGATATTTCACAATGTAAAGCCCCAGCCCATTTCCTTCCTTCTTGTTTCTGGATTCATCTCCCCGATAGAATTCTTCAAAAATATACGGCAGTTTTTCCTCCGGCACACCAACACCGTTGTCCTTAAAACAGATACTTAATCCCATGGGCGTCTTGCTCAATACAATATTGATTTTGAGAGGAATAATTTCTCCATATTTTCTACTATTCTCCAATAGATTATCAAAGATCCTCTGAAGTTGTTCCGGATCAACCAATACATCTGCCTTTATTCCTTTCGTATCCAAAGTCATTTCTTCTTTTCCTGTTTCCATGAGCTCCTGTTTTGCTTGTACATAATTTTGCAGGAATTCTGAAATTTCCAGTTTCTGGAGGGAAATCGGCATATTTCCAGTTTCCATTTTTGAAAGATAAAAAAGCTGATTCAAAAGCATATCCATATCACCGGTCCTTCGATAAGCTGCCTGCAAAAACTGATTCTGTTTTTCCGGGGATGATGCGATGCCATCCATTAATCCCTTGATGGTTCCCCGAATTGCTGTAAGCGGTGTGCGCAGATCATGAGAAATTCCTGCGATCATATCCGTTCTCGCCTTCTCATATTTCCGGTTTTTTTCCTGCTCCTCTAAAATGTGCTTCTGCATATCATTAAACGTATCACATACATCTTCAAATTCTATATCTCCGGTATATGTGATGTCCTGTGACAAATCATTTCCCTTGATTCTTTTCGCACCTTCCGACAGGGCATCCAGCGGCTCCATAATATGATTGGTAAGATTTTTGGTAAATATCTGGCTGATGATCACTAAAACAATAATACAAAGGATACCATCCAGTCCAAAGAAAAGAAGAAACTCATTCCGCTGAAACGTCCAGTCTATAATCAGATCTTCCAACCCATCCTCATCTACAATCTGTTCCACGGATGTTCTTATTTCTTTTTCAATTGCCTCTGAGTATCCTTTGATAATAACTAAATTGATCGCCAAAAAGACAAGTAAACTCACCAGCACCATAAATGCATTGGAGATAAAAATTCTTTTTTTTACGCTTCCCTGTTTCATTCCACTTTCTCCTTCCTCCAACCACCAAAAGCGCCCTATGGCACATCTTGGGATTATAAGCGGTCGCCATACAAACTACAGAAAGGGAATCTATCGATTCCCTTCTCCACTGATTTTTAGTCTTCTAAACCAGGCACTCTATGATTAACTGTCCACTGATTCTTCTTTATGTTCTTCTTTCGTTTCTTCTTTATTTTCTTTCAGGCTTGTACCACAGTTGCTGCAGTAATCAGCATCTGTGTCCAATATCTGCTCACAATGTGGACATATTTTTTTCAACGCTGCTCCGCATCTGTCGCAGTATTTTTCTTCTCCATACTTGATTTTTCCACAATTCTCACAGGTTCCCATAATAGCAGCATATGCATAAAGTGCTGCGACTGCAACAATATGAAAGAATACAGTTGCCAAAATCCATAAAGTATTATTTGTCCCCAGATGGCTGGACTTCCTATATACACAGATCAAGCACAGAATCCAATACCAGATTGCCAGTATAGTTCCTATTATACCGCAGATTGTAAGAAACACAATAACTGATTCCCAGCAAAACATTTCTCTTTCAAAAACTCCATGCATTGCTGCCAGCAAGACCAAAATTAAAACCACACTGCTTACAACAAATATCAATGCCGCTCTTTTAAGATTCATTTTTAACACCCATTTTTTCCACTTTTCTATCATGGCAATACCTCCTTGTAATGATACTGTTATCATACTGTTTTCAATTAAACAAAGTATGATATGAAAGTTAAACAATTCCTAAACAAATTGTTCCGTCATCCCTCTATGTAAAACCGGATTCATGTGCCATATTTTTTTCTGTTCCGCTCTCAATAACATTTCCACCGCTGCTAAAATATACTCACAATCAGTTTCATAGTTTCCTGCTTGCCTTAAATATTCTGCATGTAAAATTTCAATGTTTACACAAGAAACCGGAGTATCTTTCATTTCCTGAGATTTCCATTGATCTATTGCGGTACCAAAGCAACTATGAAGTTCTTTTTCATATTTGCGATGATCTTTTACATTTCCCGAAAATAATCTATTATGCGGAAAAGTAAATACATCTGCTGTATAATGCATTAACTTTCCAAAATGATAATATTCCCAAACTCCCCATTTCTTTTTTTCCTGCGTAGAATTAAATATTTTTTTAATTACGGGTAATATATTCTCATAATCATGACCATGAAACTTTTTCCCTTTTAACATCCCGTGTAAATATGTAAAAGGATTTTTATCTGGTTCTATATTCCCATAAATAAATGCTTTCTTACAGATATAAGGAATACGCTTTCGTGACATTTCCGATGCAAACATTTCAGCAAGCTTTTTATGATCTCTCGTCTGCATATTAAATACTCCCTTTCATTTCTATTATATTAAGTTACCACTATTACAACCATTGATCCGCCAGTTGCTGCATTTTATAATCTGCTGTTGTAACAAGATCTGCACATTGTTTTAACTGTTTCTGCATGTTTTCCAAATGATTTCTGTTCTTTTTATATCTGAGCTGATGTTCCAGGGTTGCCCAAAACTCCATAGCGATTGTCCTAAGCTAAATTTCTACTGGTACATTGCATTTGTGATCTGAAAAATACACTGTTACCATCACAATCAAATGTAGGCTCCTGTAACCATTCTCCTTCGGATCCTTTATATAATCTTTAATCTGAATCTCCTGAATATCTTCCTGATTCAGTAGGAATTCAGCAATATAATACACATCCGAAATAAACGGGCATACAACTCTGATTCCAGCAATATCCATTATATTTTTTACCATACTACTTACAGTAAGTGGAAATCCCCTTCGCTCCATCTTCCCTTTTATACTTTCTGGGGATTTTACTCTTGTTTCTATATTCTCAATTGGGTTGCGATCTTTGCAGGCCTGAAACTCCTGTCTGAGTATTTCTAGCTTGGCTGTCAGTTGACAAATACCCGCTTGATAAAAAAAGACAATCTGGTTATATTGTTCCGTAATATTTAAAGCATCACTGGCTATTGGAAGAAAAATATTTTCTTCTTCCTCTGGATTCAGTTGTTCTACCTCTACAATTTCAGAATTGCCAACCTTACGATTGACTATTTTTTTCAAAATATTCTTCATTCGATTGTTTCACCTCCTGTTTGATAAAATCATAAAATAGAATCATAAATACAAAAGTGAAAATACCTAAACTTTTGTTAAACTTTTTCTGTCAAATGGCACTGCTGAATAAAAATAAGCGGTACTGTTTCTTTAACAAATACCGCTTACTTCTCTAAATAACATGAATTAATTAAAAAACGTATTTTTCTCACATTCATATTTTTCAAGACATTTTCTCAATTCAAACTCAATTTCTGCTCAATGCCTTCCCTTTCTGATTTTTGTATGCTTATCCCACAGCAGGCCAGTACCACACAGGTACGAACTGCTGTGGAAATCAATACAAAAACAGGAGGGATTTTTTATGAGAGAAATCAGAAACACAAAAATCATTGCCGTGGATCATGGCTACGGCAACATTAAGACTGCCAACACAGTCACACCTACCGGAATCACCGCTTATGAAACAGAGCCGATCTTTACCGGAAACATTCTTGAACACAACGGCATCTATTACCGGATCGGCGAAGGGCACAAAGAATTTATCCCGGATAAGGCTATGGATGAAGATTATTATCTCCTTACACTAATGGCAGTGGCACAGGAACTGAATGTCTTTTCCATCCATGAAGCAGATGTCCATCTGGCTGCCGGGCTTCCTCTGACATGGATCCGGAACCAGAGAGAGGCATTCCGCTCCTATCTGCTCCAAAACCCGGAAGTCCGCTTCTCATTTAACAGCAAAGACTATCACATCCGCTTTGTGGGATGCAGTCTTTACCCACAGGGATATCCGGCTGTTGTGAAGCATCTGGGAGATTTTAAGGGAACCAATCTCCTTGCAGATATCGGGAACGGAACCATGAATATCCTGTACATCAACAACAAAAAAGCACAGGAGAACCGCTGCTGGACAGAAAAATTCGGGGTAAACCAGTGCATGATTGCCGCAAAGAATGCCATTCTGGATGGGTTTGGAGTAAAAATCGAGGAATCGACTGTGGAGCAGATTCTTCGGTTCGGAACAGCTGATATTGCCGCACCGTATCTGGACTGCATTACAGCAGTTGCCAGACAGTATGTGGCTGATATTTTCGCCACACTCCGCAAATATGAATACAACCCTGACCTAATGCGGCTGTACGTAGTCGGCGGTGGTGGATGTCTGATCCGCAATTTCGGAACGTATGACAAAGCCCGTGTCACAATCCTTGATGATATCTGTGCCACAGCCAAAGGCTACGAATATCTGGCACAGATGATCCTGAAAAGGAGGGAATAGCCGATGCGAAACAACATCCGAAGCACAAATCTCCGCTTCAATCTGGAGAAAGACCTGCAAAGAAAAGCATGGGAATATCTGCAGACCATGGACAAGCAGGAATTCAAATCCTACAGCCATGTAATTGCCCTCGCCCTAGTCGATTATTTTGACCGTTATTACCGCACAAAGGAAGACCCTTATCTGGAAACAAGGGAACGGGAAGAACAATTTGTAAACCAGATCGTGGCGGCAGTGGAAAGGAGCCTGAAACAGGCACTTCCCATCTTCCTCTCCGGGCTGACAGCAGGTATGGCACAAAGGGAGCCCCAAAACAGGGCATCCTTTCCGGCACCGGAAGAATCTGGACCGGAAGCAGATGTAGACTGGGATTTTCTCGGAGAATAACGGGAAGTAAGGAGGTGAACACATGACAGAATTTTTGACAACAGACACCAGCCTGCCGCCTTATATGGTATTTCCCCGGTTCCTTCTGGATATGGAGCTGAACGAAACAACCAAACTGCTCTATATGGTTCTGCTTGACCGTGCAAGGCTTTCCCTGAAAAACGAAGGCTGGACGGATGAATCCGGTCATGTGTTCCTTTACTTTACCATCGAATCCATGGCAGAAGTCCTCCACAAAAGCCAGATGACCATTAAAACATCCCTGGCCGCACTGGAAAAACAGGATCTGATCCTCCGAAAACGCCAGGGTGCCGGACATCCGAATCGGATCTATGTAAAATTCCCGGAAAAAGCATTCTGCCAGACAGACAACATTCTTTCCGTAAGACAGACAGAAAACTGTCCGGCTGACAGACAGGATTCTTTCCCTGAGACAGACAGAAAACTGTCCGGTAATAAGAAAGAGAGAAATAAAAACTATTTATCAAAAAGAGAGAGTCAGGAAAAACGCTCTCCCTATGGAAATTTTCAAAATGTCTTCCTTTCAGGAAAGGAACTGGAAGACCTCAAACAGGCAGTCTCTGACTGGCAGGATTACATTGAACGTTTATCCAGCTACATGGCTTCCACCGGAAAACAATACCAGAACCATGCAGCCACCATCATCAGCTGGGCAAGGCAAGACCGTCCTCCTGCCCGGCAGAGAAATTACGAAAGCGAGGAATATGAAACACTATGAAAAAATTTACAGACGAATTTACAAATCAGTTTGAAAACAGGGAATTACAGCCGGATGAATATTTGAATGAATCCGACCACTTGATCTACTGCACAAAATGCCATACTCCAAGGCAGGGCAGATACACGCTGCAGGGCAGGGTATTCATGCCTCCCATCCGTTGTAAATGTCAGCAAGAAATCTACGATCAGGAAGAAGCCAGACGGAAACTATCAGAAAAACAGGCAGAGATCGAGCGGATGAAAGCCAGCGGGTTACAGGATAAGTCTCTTTATGATTATACCTTTGAAAAAGATACCGGCATCAATCCGGAAATGCATCTTGCCCACAAATATGTAGAAAACTGGGACGATATGAAAGCCCGCTCCTCCGGTCTTCTCCTCTGGGGAGATGTAGGTACCGGCAAATCCTTCTTCGCAGGGTGCATTGCCAATGCCCTTCTGGAAAAAGGTGTCCCGGTGCTGATGACAAATTTTTCCCGGATTCTGAATACCCTGAGCGGAATGCATTTTGAAGACAGGAACCAGTTTATCGACAGCCTGAACCGATACAGCCTGCTGATCATTGATGACCTTGGGATTGAACGGAACTCTGAATTTGCCCTTGAACAGGTATTCAATGTGATCGACAGCCGTTACCGCAGCAAAAAGCCACTGATCGTAACGACCAATCTCACCCTGGAAGAATTGAACAAGCCAGCTGACATGGCGCACAGCCGAATCTATGACAGGATCTTGGAACGCTGTGCTCCCATCCGGATCAACAACCGCAATATCCGGAAAGATAATGCCTCTGCAAATCTACTGGAAGCGAAAAAGATATTGTTGTAATGACATTCTGTATCAAAAATAACAGAAATTGGTGTCACATGATACCCATAATCCCTTAGCGGCGGTACTACTCTCTCCATTGATGCACATTGATTGAATGTATCGCTGCTATTTCCAGTAAAAATCAGTACCAGTTATGAAAAATCAAAACCAAAAAAGCCCGGAAACGGGCATAAAAAAGGAGGTGCCAGAAATGGCAGATAAAAAGACTATGTTACCGGAAGAAAAAGCACTTTTGCAGGCAAAGCACCGTCAGGAGGAAGCCGAAGCAAGAAACCGGAAAAAAGAACGGAATTCCAGAACACATAGATTGATCCAGGAGGGGGCTATTCTTGAAAGCGTTGCTCCGCATGTCCGGGAGATGGATTTAGATCTCCTGAGGCGGGAACTTCTGATCCGGTTACGAGGGCTGTAGATACCGTAATTCTACTCCCGAAGGGCGCACTTACTCACCACCTCGTCGTCGCAAAGTCCGCTTACCTTCGTTTCCGCCTGTGGCGAAAACTACGGACACTCCCTTGCTCCTCCTCTCCCCACAAAGCAAGCTTTGCGGGGACCCCTTAGGCGGTGGTATCCTTCCCGTTGGTCAGGCTCGTGCGCTCTGCCGAGGGCTATCCGCTGTTGCAGGCAACACCGGCTATGCAGCCATTACAATCTGCTTCTATCCGATTGTAAGTATTTCGGATTTTCCGAAACACTCCGCTAAAAACATTTACCGGATATGGCTGCCTGATAAAACCTGCCACCGGCAACTTTTATTCAGTTTTGAATAAAACCAAAGTCCCATAAAAGACGAATTTAAATCATTCACCATCACAGAAAGGAGGTTCATGCCTATGGCAATTTACCACATGGAAGCCAAGGTTGTCAGCCGGGGCTCCGGGCGGTCTGCCGTTGCCGCTTCCGCCTATATGAGCTGTAGCCGGATGTACAATGATTATGATGGCATCCAGCATGACTATACACGAAAACATGGGCTGATATATCAGGAAGTAATGCTTCCACCAATGGCTCCACCTGATTGGAAGGATCGGGAGCAGCTCTGGAATGCTGTGGAAGCTGCTGAAAAAACAAAAGATAGCCGACTGGCGAGAGAATTTGTTGTGGCTCTTCCCATAGAATTGGATACCGACAGCAATATCTCTCTCCTTCGGGATTTTATTCAAAAGAACTTTGTAGATCTGGGAATGTGTGCTGATTTTGCCATCCACGATACCGACGGTCATAACCCTCATGCACACATTCTTCTTACCGTCCGTCCATTGAACGAAAACGGGACATGGCAGTATAAAACAAAAAAAGAATATCTTTGTATAAAAGATGGTAAGGAAAAAGGCTTTACTGCCGCAGAATTTAAAGAAGCACAAAAGGAAGGATGGGAGAAGCAATACCGCTATCAGGCAGGCAAGAAGGAAATATATCTGACTCCATCTGCAGCACTGGAAAAAGGATATGAGCGTGTGGACAAGCATCCGAAAAGCACCCGATACGGCAGGCAAAATCCCATTTCCGAGAGGTGGAACAGCGAAGAGCAAATCTGTCTCTGGAGAGAAAAATGGGCAGAGGCTGTAAATAAAATGCTTGCCCAAAATCAGATACACGCATCCATCGATCACCGCAGCTTTGCAGATCAGGGAATCACCGAACAGCCTACCATTCATGAGGGCTATATCGCACAGAATATGGAAAAGAAAGGTATGATATCCGACCGCTGTGAGATCAACCGCCAGATTCGTGCCGATAATAAAATGCTTCGTGAATTAAAAGCACAGGTTGCAAAACTGGCGCAGGCTGTAGAAAGGTCTATTCCTGTCATTGCAGAAACGATGGAAGCCATCCGAAATCATATGATTTTTACTCAATATCATTTGCTTCACAATGAAATGCAAAAAGAAGTGATCCATGACTGGATACAGCACTTTCATCCCATCCTGAATAAATACAATACCGTTAAGAAAAAGCTCAAAGCCAAAATCGCTGAAAAGAAAGAACTGAATTTACAGAAGGATAAAACCAGTATTCTGAATCCTATCCAGCATATAAAATTGAATCAACAGCTAACCACAGTAACGGAAGAAATAGAAGAACTGAAATCCCGGAAAGAGCATCTGATATTTCAGGCAGAGTGTTCCACAGATAAAGACATGACCAATCTTTCTAAGAAATATGACCAGATGAACAAAAATCTGGACATACTGGATTCTCAGGATGTTTCCCTCAAAGCCCAGCTCAAAAAAGATGCAGCGGCTTTCCGTGAAGAATCATTTGTTCCGGAACCAGGGCAATATCTTGAATTATTGGACACCCGAATCCGAATCCGTCCAGATTTCCAGGATAAGCTAATTGCCCAACTCAAAGCAACTTTTGGTAAATATTATGACTATCACCGCCGTGACATTGCAGCCGAAGAGGTAGACTATCTTAATGTGGAAGATCCTGATGTTTTCTCTCATCGGGCATGGGAACTTGAATATCAGCGAAAACAGGAACTTCGAAGAAATCAACCTGTTCGAGCAAAGAAAAAATCACATGATATGGAATTGTAATTAAGCGTCTCTTTAACCCCTTATAAACTCAAAGAGCTGAACAAATGGGATTTTTCGTCCTACTTGTTCAGCTCTTTGTTTACCTGTAAATCAATTCTTTTAACACAATCTCTTCTGCTGCATTACGAATACCATTTACAGCTCCAATCCATGCCATCTGGTCACGAGCTTTCAGTTCTTCCGTAATTCCCTGCTTCTCCATCATCTGACGCACCAGAATATCCATCCTCTCCTGTGCCTCATCATCCACAGCATTCAGATGTTCCGTCAGTTTGTCTTCCAGCATACACAGTGAATAGATTGCCGGACGATGTTCTTTCAGATACTGCCTTCGCATCCTTCCGTACTTCCCATAATGCGGTTCTTCATCTTTACTGACAAGATTCGGATAGTAAATTCCATCTGCTCCCAGTGTGTAGGTACCACCCATTTTTTCAAATGTGCTTTTCATGTGTTATTCCTCCTTGAAATCAGCGATATCCTTAGATCATCGCAAAATATTTCAGGGCAGCCTTGATAGCATCTTCTTTCTCTTTCGGACATTGTGGAACTCTTGCATTTTCTGATTTTGGAAGGTTATAGTTTTCTCCCACTTCAATTCCACATTTGCGTTTTATCTGAGAAATATATAAACTTGAAACCTTCAAGCCAAATTCTTTCAGCACATAATCTTTGATTTCCTGATAGGTGGCTTTCAACTCGGCACTGGTTGCATCCAGCTCATCCAGGTCTAAGTCGATCTCTATCGTGTCATCCGGCTTCTGTTGGGACAAAAGAACAACCGTCTCCACATGCACCGTGTTCGGGAATTGATCAACTGGCGTGATTTTTTTAAGTTCATATCCGCTTTCTCTTAGGAACTTAACATCTCTTGCCAATGTTGCGCTGTCGCAGCTAACATATACAACTTTTTCTGGCTGCATGTCTACAATGGTCTGTAGCAATGATTCCTCGCAGCCTTTGCGTGGCGGATCCACAACAATCACATCTGCATGGGCAGCCTCTCCTCCATGGCTTTCCTGATATTCACGGTAATATTCCGGCAGAACTTCCTCTGCCTTGCCTACATAGAATTCCGCATTCGTAATATCATTGATCTTCGCATTATTCCTTGCATCGTCAATGGCCTGCGGTACGATTTCCACTCCATATACCTGCTTTGCATTCTGAGCAAGGAACAGGGAAATGGTTCCGATTCCACAGTAGAGATCCCACACCGTCTCATTTCCATTTAAATCTGCATAATCAAGCGCCAGTCCATACAATTTCTCAGTTTGTACCGGATTGACCTGGTAAAATGAAAGCGGGGAAATCTGATATTTTACATTTCCAATATAATCCGTGATGTACGTCTGCCCCCAGAGCAGTTTTATTTCATTTCCCATGATGACATTGGTTTTTGCCTTGTTCACACTGATTGTGATGCTTGTCATGCCTGGGATTTTACATAACTTATCCACAAGTTTTTCTGCATGCGGCAGTTTTTCCCCATTAATCACAAGGCAGACCATAATTTCATCAGTTTTGAATCCATAACGGATGAGAACATGACGCACCAGTCCTTTATGCTTTTCCTCGTCATAAGCAGAAATGTGATTATTCTCCATAAAATGCAGAATAATCTCGAGAATTTTCTGATTGACCGCTACGCCCAGTGCACAGTCTGTATTCGGAATGATGCTGTGGGTTCTTCCTGCGTAAAATCCAGTGATGATGTGTCCTTCTTTGTCTGTTCCAATTGGGAACTGCGCTTTATTTCGATAATGAAATGGCTCTTCCATGCCAACAATAGGCTGCATAACTTTGTCAAGAAGTTCTGTCGGAACTTCTCCGATCCGTTCCAAATTACCACGGACTTTTCCTTCTTTAAATGCAAGCTGGGCTCCATACTTCATCTCCTGAATCTGGCAGCCACCACATCTTCTTGCCATCGGACACGCTGGCTTTTCTACACGATTTTCAGATGGCGTAACAATATTCATAAGTCTTGCATAACCGTAGTTCTTCTTTGCCTTCACAATCTTGGCTTCAACCACATCACCGATAATCGCATCTTTTATAAATAACGTATACCCATCTACTTTACCAATGCCTTCTCCCCCGACACCAATATCTTCAATTGCCACTGTAACCAAATCATTTTTCTGCATATTCATACCTCATAATAAGAATTGGGGCACCCCTTTTTACAAAAAGGGACACCCTTAATCACTGGTGGGGACGTAGTATTTTTACGTTTTGCTACGTCCCCATTACATTACTATATTGTTGTTTTTCTTAAGTTTGACTCGAACAATCTGTTATATCCAAGCCACTCTCCGGCTTTTTTGTCTTTGAATATTTCTTTTAATGTCTGCATCTTGGCATCTGCGTTGTCGGCAAGATTTAGTGCCATGGCTTCTGCCAGTGCCGGTTTTTTCGGGGAACCGTATTCTAACTCTCCGTGGTGTGCCACGATGCAGTGTTTCAGCTCACTTGCAAGCTGTTTTGGGAATTCTGGAATCTCGCGGATTGCATCATCGATCATCTCGATTCCGATAATGATATGACCAAGAAGCTGTCCATCGTCTGTGTAATCATTTTCCGGGAATGGTGACAACTCAATTGTCTTTCCGATATCGTGGCACATAGCTGCTGTGTAAAGCAGGTCTTTGTTGAGAATATCATACTGTCCAACCATATACTCGCAGAATTTCACAACACTCAATGTGTGCTCCAAGAGTCCTCCGGCAAATCCGTGGTGTACACTCTTTGCTGCGGAATGTCCTTTGAATGTGCGAATGAATTTCTCGTCTTTTTCAAAATAATACTCGATCACTCCACGCAGATACGGATTGCTGATCTGTCTTCCGTAGGAAAGCAGTTCTTCGTACATCCCATCTACGCTTTTTTCTGTCGAAGGCATATAATCTGCAGGTATGTATTCGCCTTCCTGTGCTTTTCTGATCTGGCGGATGTTCAATTGAAGATTGTTATTATAACTGATGACATCTCCGAATACTTCAATGAAATCTTTCTCATCATAATCAGCAATTCCATTGGAATTCGGATCCCAGACTTTTCCGTCCAGAGTTCCTGTCTTATCCTGAAGTATCAGATTGTCATACGGCTTTCCATTCCGCGTCTCTGCAGATCTCTTTCCTTTACATAAATATATATTTCGAATTGTTTCTCCTTCTACAAGAGTATCAATATATCTCATAATTCGTGCCTTTCTTTTCTTAATTTTATATCAGTCAGCTTCCGCTGACACTTGTTCACTATTTTCTGTTATTGTTGCAACACACCATCATAGTTTCGCATAGTATTCCTTACTGTTTATACCCAACTGTGACTCCAAAGTCAATATCCACATATTCTCCTCCGGTTCCCTGACGTTTTCCACGAACAAGAATTTTATCTCCCACATTTTGCTTCATAAGCGTATTATGATAACCAAGAAGATTGATGATATCTGTATCTGCAATATTGGTAATGATATCACCACTCTGAATGCCTGCTGCCATAGCCGGAGATCCTGCATCGACTTCTTTCACATAAACACCTTGTGGAATTCCCTGTCCCTGCATCTCGCTGCTTACCTCTACACCGGACACTCCAAGATATGGTACATTTTTCCCATTAGAAAGTAATTCTATCACATCTTTGATATCAGAAATTCCATATCCGGAAATCTTATTGGTCTGATCATCTGTTCTGACAGAAGTGTTGATAATTCCAATCACCTCTCCACGGATATTCACAAGAACTCCGCTTCCGGAAATATCTCCTGCCACATCCGTATAAATGGTCTGATACTGTCCATCTGCCTTATCCAGATAATTTTCGCCAGACTCGATCACACCATATCCGGCAATCGTATCACAGCCATACAATTTCCCGACAGCAATAACTGTATCGCCTTCGGACACAACTTTTGAGCCTCCAAGTGTCGCTGTCTCAATCTGTGCCCATACATCATCCGCAATATTCTTTCTCTGAACTGCATAAACACACAGTCCCAGCCCTGCATCCCGGCTCTTCAAGATGGCATCGCACTGACTGTCTCCGGAAAATGTAACACGGATGATCTTCGCGTCTTTTACCGGAAGCTCTCCTGCGAGAATCAGAAGTTCCTGACCATTATCTGCCACGATCATTCCGGAAATACTCTTTTCCTTATCTTCCTGATCTTTCGAAAATTCCTCTTCTGTAACAGCGCCCCGAATCTCTACAACACTTTTTCTCACTTCTCCTGACACCTGCTTCAGATTATTCAGCATTTCCTGATAGGTTTCTGTTGTCAGAACGGGTTTCTGTTCCTGGACTTGTTCCTCTTCCTGCTGTGTCTGATTTTCTTCCTGCTGTTCGTCCTGTGGAATTGTTACTTCCGTCGGATTTTCTTCAAATCTCTTCTCCACCCACGGTTTGCACGCAAAAAAAGTAAAGCAGGCCACCAGTCCGAATATTAATCCTAACTGAATCCTTCTAAGGACGTCGTGTTTCCACTTCGCCTGATCTCCTGCCTCATCTTTAATGATTTCCTGTAAAAAAGAATACTCCTCTTCTTCCGAGTTCTGCTTTTGCTCTAATGGCTCTTTCTCATCTTTCATGCGTACACGCAGGCTCCTTTACAAACCTTATATTCAACAAAGAAGATATTTACAGTATACCTTATCCCTCTGCCTTCGGCAACGAGAAAATGAACTCGGTACCGACACCTTCTGTACTGACTACATTAATATTTTCACCGTGAGCCTGTATCGCCTCTTTGACAATTGCAAGCCCAAGGCCAGTTCCTTTTTTATCTTTTCCACGGGACAGATCGGATTTATAAAATCTCTCCCAGATCTTATTCAGTGCATTTCTCGGAATTCCAATTCCATAATCTTTGACCGACGTGTAGATCTTATCCCCACGTTCGGTCGTTTCAATCGTAATGATTGAATCCTGGTCACTGAATTTGATCGCATTATCAAGCAAATTGTAGAGCACTTGCTGAATCTTTCGCTTATCTGCTACTACTTTCAAATGCTTTCTGGCAAAGACCAGCTCAATAGAAATCTTTTTCTGCGTGCAACGTCCCTCAAAGGAGGCTGCCACATTTTTAATCATTTCATGAATGTCAAATGGAACTTTATCCAGTAATAAATTCTTCGTATCGAATTCATTCAACGTAAGGAGATCCTTGGTCAGATCGGTCAGTCTCTCTGTCTCAAATAAAATGATATTCAGATATTTCCCCTGCATTTCCGGCGGGATTGTCCCATCTGCAATTGCCTCTACATACCCTTTGATCGATGTTAAAGGAGAGCGGAAATCATGTGACACATTTGCCACAAATTTCTTCTGATAATCCTCCATATCCCGAAGCTGGGAAGACATGAAGTTCAGCGATGCTGACAGATAACCAATCTCATCTTCTGTGTTCACAGGAATCTCATAGTCCAGATTACCGGACGCATATTGTTTCGCTGCCTCGGTTATCTTGCAGAGCGGTCTGTACACGATAAACTGAATTCCAAGCAAAATGGAAAATGACAACAGATAGATGACTGCAAGTGTGATATACGCTGCATTCATTAACGTAATCTGTAATTGTCCAATCTGAGTCATGCTTTTGTGTATCAGCAGATACCCTTGTGTGGAATATCCATGTACAACCGGTGCAATGACTGTGATCATATCTTCTTTAAAATAATCGTGATATGTTCCGACTTCATACTTTGCGCTGCCAATTTCTGCCGGGTTAAAATCTTCAATCGCAGTCGGTGCTGTCGGATATCCGTCGGAATGTGCGGAAGTGATCATATTACCTTCCCGGTCTACGAACCAGACTGCCCCGTCCAGATGCGCTTCCATTCCAACAAGTTGTGTATGGACAGCACTTTCATCAATCTGTTCAAGGAAATAATGTGGCAGATACTCATTTGCCACCAGGTTCGCTTCCTGATAAACATCCGCAGCCAGATCCCGTTCAAGAGGTTCTTCTGTCAATGTTCTTGTAAGCGTTGCTACTGTGAACAAACTCATGAACCCGAAAATCATATATATGATGATAAATTTTAAATACAATGTACTTTTCATACAATGCCTCTTCTATGTGGTTTCCTGATCTGTTACTTTACTTCAAACTTGTATCCAATGCCCCATACGGTGGCAAGTTTCCAGCCATTATGATCTTTGATCTTCTCGCGCAAACGCTTAATATGCACATCAACAGTACGGGTATCTCCAATATACTCATATCCCCAGATTTGATCCAAAAGCTGCTCTCTTGTAAACACCTGATTTGGCGAAGATGCCAGGAAGTAAAGAAGCTCCAGCTCTTTCGGCGGCATCTCCACATTCTGCCCATCGACCAGAACAGAATAATTCGTCAGATTGATCTCGATTCCCGGGTATTCCACACATTTTCCCTTATCTACTGCAGGAACCTCTGGTTTCGGCACTGCCTGATAACGGCGGAGCACTGCTTTTACGCGCGCCACAAGCTCTTTTGAATCAAATGGCTTCATAATATAATCATCGGCTCCAAGCTCCAGACCAAGTACTTTATCAAAAACCTCCCCTTTTGCGGAAAGCATGATAATCGGTGTATTTGCCCGCGCACGGATCTCGCGGCAGACCTGATACCCGTCAATACCCGGAAGCATCAAATCTAAAAGTACCAGATTCGGATGATAGGTGTCGAATGCTACAAGCGCCTTCTCCCCGTCATGAACCATCATCGTGTCAAAACATTCTTTTGCAAGATACAAAGATACAAGCTCTGCAATTGCCTCATCGTCATCCACGATCAAAATTTTCTGTTTATTAACCATTATTTATTCTCCCTGATTTTTGAATTATTTCAGTTCTACAATCGTCACTCCGGCATCTCCTTCGCCAAATGCTCCTAATCTGTAAGATTTCACATGTTTCTGACGTTTCAGATATTGGTGGATGCCCGCTCTTAAAGCTCCGGTTCCTTTTCCGTGTACCACGCGCACACTTGTCAAATGTGCCAAAGACGCATCGTCCAAATATTTATCCAGCTCTGCGACCGCCTCGTCAACGGTCTTTCCAAGCAGATTGATTTCCGGGCTTACGGACAAAGATTTGCCCATCTTCACCTTACCCTTGCTTGTTCTTGCGGCAGTCTTTTTCAGATATGCCGGCTTCTCATCAACAATCTCCAGGTCAGAAATGTGTACTTTTGAGCTAAGAATTCCCATCTGAACCATAAGATTGCCTTTTGTATCTGGCAGTGAATGCACTGTTCCGGTCAGATTCATGCTCAGAACTTTAACCGTCTCGCCTAATTTAAAATCAGATGGCTTATACTGCTTCTTCGGCTTCTTCACTTCCTCTGTCATGCCCTCGCGTGTCTTCTCCATCTTCTTTCTCAGGCGCTCACGCTCTTTTTCCATCTCCGTTGCCGAAACATTGGCCTTTCCAAACTTATGAAAGTTACGCATTGTCTCATCTGCTGTCTCTTTGGCATCTGCCAGAATCGCATGTGCTTTTTCATTCGCTTCTCGTAAAATGCGATCACGCTGTTCTTCCAGCTTTTCTTTCTTCTGCGCCGTCTCCTGCTTCAGAGCCTCCAGCTCACGGCGGTAAGCCGCAATCTCTTCCTGTTCTTTCGCGATGGTTCGTCTGCTGCTCTCCAGATCTGTCAGCAAGTCCTCAAAAGATTCGTCCTGCTCTGTCAAATGTGTCTTTGCTTCCTCGATAATATAGTCCGGAAGTCCCAGTTTTCCTGCAATTGCAAATGCATTACTCTTTCCTGGGATTCCAAGAAGCAGTCGATACGTCGGGCGAAGTGTCTCCACGTCGAACTCACAGCTCGCATTTTCTACCCCTGGTGTGGACAGGGCATACACCTTTAATTCACTGTAATGCGTAGTCGCCATAGTACGGATTCCCTGACAATGCAAATGATTCAATATTGCTGTTGCCAGTGCCGCACCCTCAGTCGGGTCAGTTCCAGCTCCAAGCTCGTCAAAAAGTACAAGTGAATCTTCATCCACCTGCTTGATAAATGACACTACATTTGTCATATGTGATGAGAATGTACTTAAGTTCTGTTCAATGCTCTGCTCATCACCGATGTCTGCATAAACTTCACGGAATACACCCAGTTCGGAACGATCCAGTGCCGGAATGTGAAGACCTGCCTGCCCCATGAGCTGGAATAATCCAACTGTCTTAAGTGATACAGTCTTACCACCGGTGTTCGGTCCTGTCACAATCAGAAGATCAAAATCCCCGCCCAGTGTCAGACTAATCGGAACGACTTTCTTCTTATCTAATAACGGATGTCTTCCCTCGCGAATACGGATCCTTCTCTCCTGGTTGAACATCGGTTTGCTGGCATTCATATCCAATGCAAGAGCTCCTCTTGCAAATATAAAATCAAGCTCTGTCAATGTTGCATAGTCCGTACGGATTTCAGAAACATATTCTGCTGCGTCTGCGCTCAACCTGGCAAGAATGACCTGAATTTCTTCCTGTTCCTTTCCATATAATTCTTTCAGATCATTATTCAGCTTTACAACTGCCATCGGCTCGATAAATAAAGTAGAACCTGTTGATGACTGGTCATGGATCATTCCCGGGACCTGGCCACGGTATTCGGCCTTGACCGGGATACAGTAACGATCCCCACGCATCGTAATAATCGGATCCTGCAAATATGTGCGGAGTGAACCATTCACCATGGAAGACAATGTTGCATGAACCTTATCATTAATCTGCCCCATAGCACGACGGATTCTCTTAAGCTCCGGACTTGCATCATCACTAATCTCATCTTCTGCCGGAATACATCTGCGGATTTCCGTGGACAAAATAGATACAGGAACAAGCTGTTCAAAGTATCCGTCCAATATATCCTGCATATCATCTGCATTGTCATGGCGCCCGTAATTCTTCGCATGTCCTGCTGTCTCCAGAACCTTACATATGCGAAGTAACTCCCCACTTCCAAGTGTTCCTCCGATTTCCAGACGCATCATAGATTCACTTACCGGACTACAGCCGCCAAAAGATGGACGTCCTTTCTTTACGATCCGTGTAAATGCTGCGGCCGTTTCTTCCTGCATTCTCTCAATTTCAGAGATTTCCGTCTTTGGTTTTAATTTTCTGCAACGCTCCTGGCCTCCAAAAGAACCTGCGTGCTCTGTCAGTTTTTCAATTATTTTATTGTATTCTAATTTGTATAAAGATTTCTTATTCATCATATTCACCTAGCATTTATTTTACCCTATTTGCGTCCCATTGAAAAGAGCAAAGCGCAAAAGAAAATCCCTGCAAATGAAACTCATCTGCAAGGATTTCCCTGTCTATTCACACATTTATTCACACATAAGATTATTTTACATCATATGACTTAAATCTAAGTCATACATTTTCCAGACTAGCACCCGCCACAGCCGCCGCAGCCACTCTGACTATTACTATTCTTTGGATTATGACAGGAGTGTGGACAATTGGCACACCCACAATCACATCCGATAAATGTACCACTTCTCTTCTTCTTTTGTATCATGCCTCTTATGATCCATGCTACAATCGCGATTATTACAAGTGCTACAATCACTGTAGACAATATACTTGTCTGTGCTGCCAATGCCATCATAAAATCTCCTTCTTTCTGCTTATTTAGAAGCTGCTTTTACACTTGAAACTGTATTAGCCTTAAGTGATGTACTCTCTTTGTAAGGACGGAACAGCATGTAAAGGAAACCGATCAGAATTACGATTGCAGCTACTGTTCCGATACCGAATCCGCCACCTGTGAAAAGTGTACCAAACTGGAAGATGCAAAGAGATACGAGGTAAGCAAGTAAGCACTGATATCCGATTGCGAACCAGAACCATTTTGCGTTGTTCATCTCTCTCTTAATAGCTCCCATTGCTGCGAAGCAAGGTGCACACAGAAGATTGAATACGAGGAATGAATAAGCTGCAATCTGTGACATGCTGTTTGCAAGTGTTCCCCAGATTTCCTGTCCGTCTTCTGCAACTTCTGCAAATCCAAAGAGCTGTCCGAATGTACCTACAACGTTTTCTTTCGCTACAAGTCCTGTAATAGCAGCTACAGTCATTTTCCAATTTCCCCATCCGAGTGGTGTGAAGATCCAAGAAATCAAGTTACCGATCTTAGCAAGAACACACTCTGCCTGTGCTGCCTCCATAGCTGCTCCCTCAAGTCCATCGAAGTTCAGCATTCCGAATCCAGCATCTGTCCAACCGAAGTTCAATAAGAACCAAACAACGATTGTTGATAATGTAATAATTGTACCAGCTTTTTTGATAAATGACCAGCCACGTTCCCACATACTTCTAAGAACGTTACCAACTGTCGGCATATGATATGCAGGAAGCTCCATAACAAATGGTGCCGGATCTCCTGCGAACATCTTTGTCTTTTTCAGGATGATACCAGAGCAGATAATTGCTGCGATACCAACAAAGTAAGCACTTGGTGCTACCCATGAAGCGCCATCGAAAAGTGCTCCGGCGATCAGGGCGATAATTGGAAGTTTCGCTCCGCAAGGGATAAATGTTGTTGTCATAACAGTCATCTTACGGTCACGGTCATTCTCGATCGTACGGGAAGCCATAACTCCAGGAACTCCACAACCTGTTCCGATCAGCATCGGGATAAATGATTTTCCGGAAAGTCCGAACTTACGGAAAATACGGTCCATGATGAATGCGATACGTGCCATGTATCCGCAAGACTCAAGGAATGCAAGGAAAATAAATAATACAAGCATCTGAGGTACGAATCCAAGTACAGCACCAACTCCGGAGATAACTCCGTCTACAATCAGACCTGTTAACCAGTCCGCACATCCGATTCCTTCAAAGAAGCTCTGAGCTGCCGGAATGATCCACTCACCAAACAATGTATCATTTGTCCAGTCTGTCAATATAGAACCTACTGTTGTTACAGACACATAATATACAAGCCACATAACTGCTGCAAAGATTGGAAGTGCAAGCCATCTGTTTGTTACGATACGGTCAATCTTATCAGATGTTGTCAGTTCCTGTGTTTTATTCTTCTTTAAGCAGTCTCCGATAATAGAACCAATGAAACTGTATCTCTCATTTGTGATGATACTCTCTGCATCGTCATCCATCTCTTTCTCTGCACGAGCAATGATATCTTCAACATCCGGTGCATTTTTCATAGCATCTTTGATCTTATCGTCACGCTCAAATAATTTGATCGCGTAAAATCTTTTCTGCTCTTCCGGAATTTCATATCCAAGTCTGCCTTCAATCTCATTCAGGTAGTTCTCAACTTCCGGTGCGAACTCATGCACAGATTCCTGTCCGGCTTTCTGTCCGGCGTGCTTTACTGCTCTTGAAGCTGCATCTTTGATTCCATCACCTTTCAGAGCAGAAATTGTTACAACTTCACAGCCAAGCTTCTCAGCAAGTTTCTTTGTGTTGATCTCATCACCATTCTTGCGTACAATATCCATCATGTTAATTGCCATAACAACCGGGATACCAAGCTCAAGTAACTGAGTTGTAAGGTATAAGTTACGCTCCAGGTTTGTTCCGTCTACGATATTCAGGATTGCATCCGGACGCTCTGTGATCAGATAATTTCTGGCTACAACTTCCTCCAATGTATATGGTGATAAAGAATAGATACCTGGAAGGTCCATAATTACAACTTCTTTGTCTTCCTTCCATTTTCCTTCTTTTTTCTCAACAGTAACTCCAGGCCAGTTACCAACGAACTGATTGGAACCTGTCAAAGCATTGAAAAGTGTTGTCTTACCACTATTCGGGTTTCCGGCAAGTGCTATCTTCACTCCCATTTTTTTACATCCTCCTGTTTTACTCTCTAATTGGTTATTTAACTTCGATCATCTCTGCGTCTGCTTTTCTCAGAGACAATTCATATCCACGTACAGTAACTTCCACCGGATCACCAAGTGGTGCTACTTTACGGACATAAATGCTGGTTCCTTTTGTGATTCCCATATCCATAATTCTTCTTTTTGTAGCTCCCTCTCCATGAAGCTTTACTACGGATACTGTCTGATCAACTTTCACATCTCTTAAAGTCATTCTCCCGTTCCTCCTAGACCATTATTTTATTAGCAATTCCTTTGCTGACTGCAACTCGTGATTCTTTAATCTGGGCAATTATGTTACCCTCGTTACTGGAAATAACTTTCACCTCACTTCCAGCTACGAATCCGAGATTCTCCAGGAATCTTTTTGTTTCTTCATTTCCACCTACCCGGACGATAGATGCACTTTCGCCTGGATTTAACATCGTTAATGGCATCATAATCCACTCCTTCTTCTCGCTAAATTCTCACAACCATCTCTTTATGGATCAGTTCCATATCTTCCAACAGTTGCACAGTACGATACACAGTTGCAATTCCGACTTTGTCGTCCTGCTTCTTTGCTGCATAATAAATCTCCTTACAAGAGGAGTATTCATTATTCAATATAATGTGTAAAAGAAGCTTTCTCTGTTCGGTAATCCGATAGCCAGCTTTCTTTAATTGATTTAATACTTCTTGAAATCTCTCTTCTTGGCTCATATATATTACCTCGCACGATTTGAAACTGATTATCATTTCCATCACTTATTATATTGTTAATGATAATCATTGTCAATAATATTTTATCAAAAAAGTTTGTCTTGACTATCTTTTTATGTTTTTTATTAATTGTTCATACATCATTTCTATTTTTTTGTGCATAATGCACTTTAGGCTGCTCCAGCACGGGCAGCCTAAAGGTATTATACAAAAAAAGTACCACCGCACGAATTCGTGCGGCGGTACTTTCATTCAAAACTCTTACGCAAGTCTTATTCTTCTGTTGTAAGTTCATTTTCTTCTAACAGATCATCATCTGAAAAATCTGTATCCAGAATATCTAAATCGTCATCATCATCTAATCCTTCTTCAAAGAACAGATCGTCATCCATAGATAACTCACTATTCAGTCTGATATCACGATACTTTCTCATACCTGTACCAGCCGGGATATGTTTTCCGATGATTACGTTCTCTTTCAGACCTACCAGCGGATCGATCTTTCCTTTGATTGCTGCCTCTGTCAGAACCTTTGTTGTCTCCTGGAAAGAAGCGGCTGACAGGAAGGAATTGGTTGCAAGAGAAGCCTTCGTAATACCCATGATGATCGGCTCTCCGATTGCAGGCTCTTTTCCTTCTGCCTCCAGTACCTCATTCACATCCTCGAACTCAAGTCTGTCTACATTTGTTCCCGGAAGGAACTCTGTATCTCCAGACTCCTCGATACGGATTTTCTTAAGCATCTGGCGAACGATAACCTCGATATGCTTATCGTTGATCTCAACACCCTGCAGACGGTAAACTCTCTGTACCTCCTGGATCATGTAATCCTGAACTGCACGGATGCCTTTAATTCTTAAGATATCATGCGGATTGATACTACCTTCAGTCAGCTCATCACCGGCCTCAAGTTCTGCTCCGTCTGCTACCTTAATACGTGATCCATAAGGAATCAGATATGCTTTTGATTCACCTGTCTCATGATTTGTTACGATAATCTCACGTTTCTTCTTCGTGTCGTTCAAATTCGCAGTTCCTGCAATCTCTGTGATGATCGCAAGTCCCTTAGGCTTTCTTGCCTCAAAAAGCTCCTCGACACGAGGAAGTCCCTGTGTGATATCTCCACCGGCAACTCCACCATTATGGAATGTTCTCATTGTAAGCTGTGTACCAGGCTCTCCGATTGACTGAGCAGCAATAATTCCGACAGCCTCTCCAACCTGTACCGGCTCACCTGTTGCCATGTTGGCTCCATAACATTTTGCACATACGCCACTGTGTGAGCGACATGTAAGGATTGTACGGATCTTAATCTGTGTTAATGGCTCTCCGTTCTCATTTACACCCTTCTTGCAGATCAGTTCTGCACGTTTTGGTGTTACCATATGGTTCTTCTTAACAAGAACATTGCCATCTTTATCTACAATGTCATAGCACAGGTAACGTCCTGTAATACGCTCCTGAAGACTTTCGATTTCTTCTTTTCCATCCATGAATGCTTTTACAAAAATTCCAGGAATCGGTGCATCTTTCTTTGCACAGTCTACTTCATGAATGATCAGCTCCTGAGATACGTCAACAAGACGTCTTGTCAGATATCCTGAATCGGCTGTACGAAGAGCTGTATCAGACATACCTTTACGTGCTCCATGGGCAGACATGAAATACTCCAGTACGTCAAGTCCTTCACGGAAGTTTGAAGTGATAGGCAACTCGATTGTATGACCAGTTGTATCAGCCATCAATCCACGCATACCTGCAAGCTGTTTGATCTGTTTGTCAGATCCACGGGCTCCGGAATCAGCCATCATGAAGATGTTATTGTATTTATCAAGACCAGAAAGCAGTGCCTCTGTCAGTTTGTCGTCAGTTGCCTTCCATGTCTCTACAACTTCTTTGTAACGCTCCTCCTCTGTGATGAGACCACGTTTGAAGTTCTTAGTGATGCGGTCTACAGTATCCTGTGCCTGCTGGATCATCTGTGGTTTCTGCGGAGGTACCGTCATATCGGAAATAGATACGGTCATGGCAGCTCTTGTAGAATATTTATATCCAATTGCTTTTACAGCATCCAGAACTTCTGCTGTTGCAGTTGCTCCGTGTGTATTGATAACCTTCTCAAGGATCTGCTTTAACTGTTTCTTTCCTACGTGGAAATCAATCTCCAGAAGAAGTTTGTTCTCCTCTTTTTCACGATCAACGAATCCAAGATCCTGTGGGATGATCTCGTTGAAAATGAAACGTCCAAGTGTGGACTCTACAATTCCTGTTATTTCTTCTCCACCTGGCATTGTCTTTGTCACACGTACTTTAATCTTAGAGTGAAGTGTGATTGCCTGGTTCTCATAAGCAAGGATTGCTTCATTTACACTCTTGAAAATCTTACCTTCTCCTGCTGCACCTGGTCTTTCCTGAGTCAGATAGTAAATACCAAGTACCATATCCTGTGAAGGAACGGCTACCGGACCACCATCAGATGGTTTCAGGAGGTTGTTTGGTGAGAGCAGTAAGAATCTGCACTCAGCCTGTGCTTCTACGGAAAGTGGAAGATGGACAGCCATCTGGTCTCCATCGAAGTCGGCGTTAAACGCTGTACAAACAAGTGGATGAAGCTTGATAGCCTTACCTTCTACAAGGATTGGCTCAAATGCCTGAATACCAAGTCTGTGCAGTGTAGGTGCACGGTTCAACATAACCGGATGCTCTTTGATGACATCCTCAAGGACGTCCCAAACCTCTGGCTGAAGTCTTTCAACCATCTTTTTAGCATTTTTAATGTTGTGTGCAGTTCCGTTCTGAACAAGCTCTTTCATAACAAATGGCTTGAACAGCTCAATTGCCATCTCTTTCGGCAGACCACACTGGTAAATCTTAAGTTCCGGTCCTACAACGATAACGGAACGTCCAGAGTAGTCAACACGCTTACCAAGCAGGTTCTGACGGAAACGTCCGGATTTACCTTTCAGCATATCGGACAGAGATTTCAGTGCACGGTTTCCAGGTCCTGTTACCGGACGTCCGCGACGGCCGTTGTCGATCAGGGCATCTACCGCTTCCTGAAGCATTCTCTTTTCATTTCTTACGATAATATCTGGAGCGCCTAACTCAAGAAGGCGTTTCAGACGGTTATTTCTATTGATAATTCTTCTGTACAGATCATTCAGGTCAGATGTTGCAAAACGTCCACCATCAAGCTGTACCATTGGACGAAGATCTGGCGGGATAACCGGAACATTTGTCATGATCATCCATTCCGGTTTGTTTCCAGACTCACGGAAAGCTTCTACAACTTCCAGACGTTTTACGATTCTTGCACGTTTCTGTCCGGTAGCGCCTTTGAGACCTTCTGTGAGATCTTCGTATTCTTTTTCAAGGTCGATTGCCTGAAGAAGCTCTAAGATAGATTCAGCTCCCATTCCAACACGGAAACCTTTTCCCCAGGATTCTCTTGCTTCCTGATACTCCTGCTCAGACAGAACCTGCTTATACTGCAGGTCTGTCTCGCCTTTATCAAGTACGATATAAGAAGCAAAATATAATACTTTCTCCAGTGTTCTTGGAGACAAGTCAAGGATCAATCCCATACGGCTCGGGATTCCTTTAAAGTACCAGATATGAGATACCGGGGCTGCCAGGGCAATATGTCCCATACGTTCACGACGTACACTTGCCTTAGTAACCTCTACACCACAACGGTCACAAACAACACCTTTATAACGGATTTTTTTGTATTTACCGCAGTGACACTCCCAGTCTTTGCTTGGTCCAAAAATTCTTTCACAGAACAGACCATCTCTCTCTGGTTTTAAGGTTCTATAGTTAATAGTCTCAGGCTTTGTTACTTCGCCTTTTGACCACTCCAGAATCTTTTCAGGTGATGCCAACCCGATTTTGATTGCATCAAAAGTCATTGGCTGATATGATTGTTCTTTACTATTTTCTGGCATACAGGCACCCCTTTCTATTCATCATCTGACATGTCATCATAGTCATCAAAACTATCGTCGCCATAATCTGAATCGTAATCGTCTTCGTCCTCTTCCAGTTCCTCATTTACAAGTTCCTCTCCCTGGAACTCCTGAGTTGTATAACCGTGTTTGCCGAAGTCTTCCTCATCACGACGATATTTTCCATCTCCTTCGATCAGTGAGCGGAAGCTGGTCTCTCCCATATCGGAAGTTTCCATAATCTCCACCTCTGTATTGTCATCACGAAGTACACGAACATCCAGTCCGAGAGACTGAAGCTCTTTCAGAAGTACTTTGAATGACTCCGGAATACCTGGTTCCGGAATGTTCTCGCCCTTGATGATCGCCTCGTATGTCTTCACACGACCGATTACATCGTCAGACTTCACAGTCAGGATCTCCTGCAATGTGTAAGATGCGCCATAAGCCTCAAGAGCCCATACCTCCATCTCTCCAAAACGCTGTCCACCAAACTGTGCTTTACCACCTAATGGCTGCTGTGTTACCAGTGAGTAAGGACCTGTTGAACGTGCATGGATCTTATCATCAACCAGGTGATGCAGTTTCAGATAATGCATGTGTCCGATTGTTACCGGACTGTCAAAATACTCTCCTGTTCTTCCGTCACGAAGACGAACTTTACCATCTCGTGAAATCGGAACACCTTTCCAGAGTTTTCTGTGATCTCTGTTCTCATACAGATAATCCAGAACTTCCGGAAGCAGCTCTTCTTTATGTTTCTTTTCAAACTCTTCCCAGCTTAAGTTGACATAATCATTTGCCAGATCAAGAGTATCCATAATATCTATCTCGTTCGCACCATCAAATACAGGTGTAGAAATGTTGAATCCAAGTGCTTTTGCTGCCAGAGACAGGTGAATCTCAAGGACCTGTCCGATATTCATACGTGAAGGCACACCCAGCGGGTTCAACACGATATCCAGCGGACGGCCATTTGGCAGGAACGGCATATCTTCTACTGGAAGTACACGGGAAACGACACCCTTGTTACCATGACGTCCGGCCATCTTATCACCAACAGAGATTTTTCTCTTTTGAGCGATATAGATACGAACAGACTGGTTCACTCCCGGTGACATCTCGTCGCCGTTGCTTCTTGTAAATACCTTGGCATCTACTACGATACCGTACTCACCATGAGGTACTTTCAGAGATGTATCTCTGACCTCACGTGCTTTCTCACCGAAGATTGCACGAAGCAGTCTCTCCTCGGCTGTCAGCTCTGTCTCTCCCTTAGGAGTAACTTTACCAACAAGAATATCTCCGGCACGGACCTCAGCACCGACGCGGATAATTCCTCTGTCATCCAGATTCTTAAGCGCATCATCACCGACACCCGGGATATCACGAGTGATTTCCTCTGGTCCAAGCTTGGTGTCACGGGCTTCTGCCTCATATTCCTCAATATGGATAGATGTATATACATCATCCTGAACAAGTCTCTCACTTAAGAGAACCGCATCCTCGTAGTTGTAACCTTCCCAGGTCATGAATCCGATCAGCGGGTTCTTTCCTAATGCAAGCTCACCATTAGATGTAGACGGACCGTCAGCGATCACATCGCCTTTCTCCACTCTGTCACCCTTGAATACAATTGCTCTTTGATTGTAGCAGTTGCTCTGGTTGCTTCGAAGGAATTTTGTAAGTTTATATTTTTTCAGTTTTCCATCATCCTGGCGGATCTGGATTTCTGCTGATGTTGAACGCTCAACAACTCCTGCTTCCTCAGCGACTACACATACTCCTGAGTCAACAGCAGCTTTTTCTTCCATACCTGTTCCGACTACCGGTGCCTCTGTCATAAGAAGCGGTACTGCCTGACGCTGCATGTTGGATCCCATCAGCGCACGGTTAGCATCGTCATTCTGAAGGAATGGAATCAAAGCTGTAGCAACAGAGAATACCATCTTAGGAGATACGTCCATATAGTCAAATGCTTTTCTCTCATAAGCCTGAGTCTCTTCACGGTAACGACCGGATACGTTCTTATGAACAAAATGTCCTTCCTCATCCAGTGTCTCGTTGGCCTGTGCTACATGATAGTTATCCTCTTCATCCGCTGTCATATAAACAACTTCGTCTGTTACACGCGGATTCTCCGGATCGGAGTGGTCAATCTTACGATATGGAGCTTCAATAAATCCATACTCGTTAATTCTTGCATAACTTGCCAGTGAGTTGATCAGACCGATGTTAGGTCCCTCAGGCGTCTCGATAGGACACATTCTTCCATAGTGGGAATAATGTACATCTCGAACCTCGAATCCGGCACGGTCTCTTGAAAGACCACCAGGTCCTAAGGCAGACAGACGTCTCTTGTGAGTCAGCTCACCAAGCGGGTTGTTCTGATCCATGAACTGTGACAGCTGAGAAGATCCGAAGAATTCTTTTACCGCTGCAGTTACTGGCTTTATGTTGATCAGGGACTGTGGTGAAATTCCTTCCAGATCCTGAGTTGTCATTCTCTCTCTTACGACTCTTTCCATTCTGGACAGACCGATTCTGTACTGGTTCTGAAGAAGTTCTCCTACCGCACGGATACGTCTGTTACCCAAGTGGTCGATATCGTCATCATTACCAAGACCATACTCCAGATGCATATTGTAGTTAATAGAAGCCATGATATCTTCTTTTGTAATATGCTTCGGAATCAGATCATGAATATCTCTCTTGATAGCCGCTTTCAGCTCATCGATATCTCCTGCTGTTTCCTCAAGGAGATTTGCAAGTACCGGATAGTAAACAAGTTCTGTTACACCGACCTCTTCCGGATCAATGTCAACAACTTCCTTCAGATCTACCATCATATTAGAAAGAACTTTGACATTTCTCTCTTCTTCCGGTCTGTCGATCCATACATACGGAACAGCTCCATTCTGGATCCGATCTGCAATTTCTCTTGTCACCTTTGTTCCAGCCTCAGCGATTACCTCGCCTGTAATAGGGCTTACTGCATCCTCCGCAAGAACATGTCCTGAAATACGGTTCTTGAGAAGAAGCTTTTTATTGAATTTATAACGTCCTACTTTCGCCAGATCATAACGTCTTGGGTCGAAGAACATACTTGTGATCAAACTTTCTGCACTGTCAACGGCAAGCGGCTCACCCGGACGGATCTTCTTATATAATTCAAGAAGTCCTTCCTGATAGTTTGTTGCAGCATCTTTCTCAAAACTTGCCATAATCTTCGGTTCTTCACCAAAGAGTTCAATGATCTCCGGATTTGTACCGATTCCAAGAGCACGAATAAGTACTGTGATCGGCACCTTTCTTGTTCTATCTACTCTAACATAAAAAACGTCATTGGAATCTGTCTCATACTCCAGCCATGCACCACGGTTCGGAATGACAGTAGAGGAATAAAGCTTTTTACCCAGCTTATCATGTGCAATTGCATAATAAATACCAGGGGAACGTACCAGCTGACTTACGATTACACGCTCCGCACCATTAATTACAAATGTACCAGTACGTGTCATCAGCGGCAGATCTCCCATAAAGATCTCATGCTCGTTAATCTCATCCGTCTCCTTATTATGAAGTCTTACTCTGACTTTCAGCGGTGCCGCATAAGTTGCATCACGATCTCTACACTCATCAATGCTGTATTTCACATCATCTTCACACAGTGTGAAATCAACAAGCTCCAGGCTTAATTTACCGCTATAATCTGTAATTGGGGAAATATCTTCAAATGCTTCCTTCAATCCTGACTTAAGGAACCAATCATAAGAATCCTTCTGCACTTCAATCAGGTTCGGCATCTGAAGAACTTCTTTTTGTCTGGAATAACTCATTCGTGAGCTTTTTCCGCTTTTCATGGGACGAATTCTGTTCTTTTCCATATTGACGTTTCACTCTCCTCTTATTTTTTTTGTGGTCCGCAAAATGCCCTGTTATCGCAAAAACGACGAAAAAGAGCTTTGTGACTCAGTTTTTCGTGCAATATCATGGCATAACTTTCCACAATAGCGCATTTTTTACTATAGCACAAAGCCCTTTTTATTGTCAAGAGCAAAATCATATTTTTCCATATTATTTTCAATTGTACACTATTTTTCCCCAAAATGCAAACCCTCAGTTTAAAAGTTTAAATAAAAAATGGAAAAGGGGAGTTTAAACTTTTACTTCTGAGGGTTTGTTTTTATATCAGTATTTATCGATTTTTACTTTTCTGCCATGGTTTAAAAATCCGATCCAGCAGGAAGAATACAATTCCGATTCCAGCTGTAACAGGAATCCACCATATATCCATATTCTTTTCCGCCGCTATCCACGAGATTGCAATAAAGAAAAATGCAATTGGGAAAAATGTCTTTTTAATCATACGAATCACCTACTCAAACACTGTCTGTTCTTCAATCGTGGTCTTCAGAGAATCAAGCGCTTTCTGAACCATTTTCTTTCTTACTGTAAATTCTTCGTCTGCCGGCAATTCTGGATTTCCAGTCGGATACGGAATTCCGGTAGCCGGAATAATTCTGTTTGCACCTACTGCTTCCGAAATTGGAACAATCGAACAAATATGTGCCGTTGGGATTCCAAGACTCTCCAATGTCTTCGCCATCGTTGCACCGCAACGAGTACAGGTTCCTCAGTTGGAAGTCAGGATTGCTGCTGACACCTCGTTCTTTTTCATATCAGCCGCAATTTCCTCTGCAAATTTCTTGGCACTACTTACTGCTGTTGTATTTCCTACTGTCGAATACAATTTGCCAAATACTTCGCCGATTCCGCCTTCTTTTTCAATAGCCCGAAGTGCGTCAAGTGGAACAACTCTGTCCGGATCTTCCGTTGCATATACCGGATCATAACCACCATGAACTGTCATAAACTTATCTCCGGTAAGATCTGTAAGTTCCGCAATATCATATATTCCAAACTTATCTGGGTTTGCAGATGCAATATGGTCCGGGTTTCCCTTTGGCACAATTCCTCCAGATGTTACAAGCGCAATCTTTGCATGTTTTAAATCTGCCACTGCCGGGGCCGGATGTACTTTATTAAATACAGGCATCGGCAACTCTGTTGTAAATGGTTCGCCTTTCAGTTTTGCAACCATCATATCTACCGCACGAACTGCTCCTGTCTTTTCTGTGTGAACATTTACTCGAAAGCCCTGAGGAATATATCCTTCTTCCTCTGGGAATCCAATTTCTTCACCGGTCAGCATCTTTCTCGCAAGCTTTACCATAACAGGAATAACTTTTCTCATACCTGCTGCCGAAATCGGAGTTTCTACTATATATACTGTCTTATGGAACATTTCTGCTCCCGGGTTTTCCGGATAAAGACCGGTAAGTACCGGAATTTTATATTTTGCAGCCACTGCATCACAAATTGTTCCACACGCTAACCCATAACGACCTGCATTAAATCCAGGACCGGCAATAAACAGATCCGGTGTCTTTTCTTCTACTACTTTTAATATCTCTTCCAGAGCTTCATCCTGATGATCCGCGAAATAATTATCACCACAAACGATCGTTGCGACAACCTCGCCAATATCTTTCAGTGCCTCCTGCATTGCAACAGCTGGTCCGACACTTCCTTCTTTTACGATCGGCGTCTGGTCTGCCGCCTCTTCTCCACCAATTTGTCCGTAAAATTGATTTACATAATAAACGATTTTCTTCATGTCGCACCTCCTATCTTAATTTTGTCATCATATGCTCATATCCCATTTCACAACAAGATCCCATAATTGCCGCGATTTCTACTGACACTGTTCCATCTGCATTGATACTCTCAGAATTTCCACCGGTAATGATTCTTACATTTTCCTGGTTTCCTATTACTTTATCCATCTTCGGCAAAGTAACAAACTGATTACCATTTCCATTCGTTACAACTGCATCGGCTTCAGGTGTCACATCCGCAAGTCCCTGAGAAGACCCATCTCTTCCGCAATACTCATCTGTAACAAGAACTGTCTTAATTCCCTTGTGTTCATGAAATTTGCAGTTGAGCATCAAATCCGTCTCTGGATTTCCTCCTCCTTCTTCACTTACAATAACTCCATCTACTCCCAGAAGTTCTGACAGATTACTTGTATAATAGGCTGCCCGCTTCTTTTCATTTAACATTGCACTTTCATTACTCAAAAGCACTCCTACAAAACAAATATCTTTTCCATGTCTACGAAGAAGATCTAACACAATCGGATTATTCTCATGATGGATTGTTGCATTCTTATGTCCCGGTGCCGCACAATTTCCACTCACAATTGCACCGTCTAGAATTTCAAGCGGATCAATCATGGTCGAAAGAATGCCTTTTACATTTAATCCATAAACATAAGTATCGTGCATCAACCCCTGGCACTGAACCATATCCACATAGGCAACCTTTGGAAGATTCGGATATTTTACACCCATTTCCAGTATGGACTCATGCTCAAATGTTTCCGTCTCATCTGGTTCAAGATTTAATGTCTGCTTTGCCATATAGGCTGCTGTTTTAAGTCCTGCAATTCGTACTGTTGCCTCATGTACATGTTTGTGAAGATCTGGTACCGGTGTAATCAGTGGCACCAAAATGTTCATTTTTGAAAAGCTGTTAAAATCAGCTCCTGGTCCGGACATGTCTATAATCCCTTCCTGGAATGCTACAATCTGTCCGGAAGTTGCCACACAGCAAGTTTCAAGTACATTTGTTTCTCCATTGCCTACAGTCTCAACACTTCCAACATATCCCGGAAATATCTGCCCGGTTCCACTTTGTTTATAACGCGGCTGGATTACATCTTTAATCGGAATAATTCTTACCGACTCTCCCGGTCTTGCAATATCAAAGTCCACATCTGCGATGTTACTGTCTTCCATCAGATATTCTGCCAGTTCCTTTTTACATATATAAAGCACTCCATCTTTATAGCTGCTTTCATCTGCAAACTGAATATCTTTGACATAAAATTTATTCAACGTCAGTTTCATACTGCTTCCTCCCAATCTTCTTTCTTAAGCTCCAGCGATTTCCAATGCCCGTTCCGTAATAGACAAGTCAATCAACTGAAAATCATTTTTTGCTTTGTCATCCCACCTTTGATAAATTGGAATCTCCCGAATCTCATACAATTTTTCCGCATAAGCAATGGCTTGTTCGATCAGAATCTGGGATTCCGCATCCACACTGCCTCTGCTTTTTGATAAGAAAACTGTTTTATACGGAGTAATATCTGGCCGCACACTACTTGTCAGCGGGTGGCTGAGCAGGCGGTAACCTTTGGCGGTCTCACCGGCAACCATCTGAAATAATTTCAGAACATCCACATCATAATATTCATTTTCTGCATAATTTTTTTCTGCGACCGCCGGATTATTTGTAATGATTCGAAAGGATTCCAACATGTCCGCTCCTCCTGTTCCAAAATATTTTTATTTTGTAAGATTCTGTACCATATCAACTGCTTCCTGTCCATAAAGCTCTGTCAGCTTCGGCCATACTTCTTTCTGACATCTCTCATAGAAAGCATCTAACTCTTCATCTGTAAAATTAATGATCTGAACACCGTAATCTTCTAGCTTCTGTTCATATTCTTCTGTCTGGGTCGGCGCTTCTTTCCATCTTTCGTCTTCCAGATGATTTGCTGCTGTCTGTAATACTTCCTGCTGTTTTTTAGACATTTCATTCCATTTATCCATATTAATGTAGAGATACCATACTTCAAAATGGTCATTATACGGAAGATAATACTTTGCCACATCCCTGTAACTGCTATAATAGCCTTCAGCACCAGAGCCAATCATTCCATCGATAACACCTGTCTGCAACGATGTAAAACAATCATTCAACGCCATTGGTGTTGCAATATATCCAAGCATTGTTGTTACAAGCTCAGGTCCTTTCATTGTCTGGCAGCGAACTTTGATTCCCTGATTTTTCATAGATGCCGGGTCATCAACTTCTTTATTCATGATAGCGCCGCCAAAATAAAGTGGATATACAGATAACAGCTTTATATTCTGATCTGCCAGATGATCCGCAATCGTTGCTGTGAATTCACTGTCTCTATTAAAAATCTTATAAGCATCATCCCAGTTGGAACAAATATACGGTGCACTTGTGATTCCAAGATATTTATCCACACTTGTTCCAAGTGTCGCAAACTGCATTTCCACATCTCCGATACTTACCAGTTCTTGTACTGTTGTGTAATCTCCAAGCTGTGCTGCCGGGTATACCCAGACTTCCAGAGAATCATCTGCTGCATTTACTTCATCCGCAAATTTATTAATATCCACATCTGCGACGGAACCTTCTGCACGGTAATGGCTCAATTTTAAGAAGAAATTCTGCTCACCATTCTGATTTGTCTTGTTTCCACACGCTGCCAGTCCCGCTGTCATTCCAAGAACTAACGAAATTGCAATTAACCGTTTTCTCATTTTCATCTGAAGCACCTCCTCTAAACACTGAATCCGCACATTCTAGGAATTGCAAGTGCAAGATCCGGAATATATGTTGTAAGAAATACAACCGGCACATAACCAAGAATTAAAAATGTCATAGTCGGTTTTAAGATTTCATGAAATTCCGCTTTTCCTATTCGCATTCCAAGGTAAAGAATACTTGCATATGGTGGTGTAACTCCTCCCATTGCCAGGTTTACGCCCATGATTGCCGCAAAATGTACCGGGCTGATTCCAAGCTGTGTCATGACTGGCATCAGAAGCGGTGCACAAATCAGGACACCTGTTGTATCGTTTACAATCATTCCAACGAGAAAAAGGAAAATATCAATAATAAAAAGTAACAGATATTTGTTTGTTGTAATTCCCATCAGAAGGTCGAGTACCAGTGACGGAACTCTGTAAATAGTAAATACACGGCTGAGCATCAGACAACATACGATCATGACCATGATAGAACCAATTGTACTGGATGCTTCTTTTGTCATCTGAAGGAATCCTTTAATTGTACAGGCTTTATATACCCAGATTCCTACAGGAATCGCGTAAATTGCACTTACCGCTGCCGCTTCAGTTGCTGTGAATACACCACCATAAATACCACCAAGGATAATCAGTGGCATAATCAGTGCCGGAATCGCCTTAAATGTCTTGGAACCTACATTTTTCAGATATTCATCGGCTGGCTTTTTCTCCAGTACTTTTAAATCAAACTTTTTGCTCCAGATTACATGTATTACGATAAATAACGCCGTAATCAAAAGTCCAGGTCCTAATGTAGAAAGGAAACATGCAAGAATTGATGTCTCTGTAACCCATCCGAACATAATCATGACTACACTTGGCGGGATCAGAAGTCCAAGTACGGAAGATACTGTAACAAGTGCTGTCGCATAACCTCTTTCATATCCCTGTTCTTCCATTCTAGGAATCATGATAGGACCAGTTGCTGCAACTCCTGTAAATCCACTAC
>SKEF01000275.1_pt1 | contig 54748 bp, 43 predicted proteins | sample 4826691 | NCBI WGS metagenome assembly SKEF01 (sample SAMN11008816, study PRJNA524170) | human gut metagenome | biome: Human fecal sample; material: Feces; isolation source: fecal sample from pouch patient p23, p27 | host: Homo sapiens | place: Israel: Tel-Aviv | collected 2016-08-24
GTTTTGCGGTGGTCATGGCCCAGGTGAGACGCCCGGTCCCTTTCCGAACCCGGAAGCTAAGGCCTGGTCGCGGCGATGGTACTGCACTCGAGAGGGTGTGGGAGAGTAGCACGCCGCCGCATTCAACTTAATAATATGAAGATCCTTGGTAGAGCGCTCCGCTCCCAAGGATCTTTTTGTATTTCTGGGCAAATAATCGCCATTCCGGCAAACTGCCCGGCATAACGGAATGGTGGCTCAGCAAAGCCGGGCCAAGAAAGGGAAGGCCGGGAACGGCCGCAAATCCTTGTCACAGTCCATTGCGCGAAACAATAACACGGCAACGCAAGATGACGAGAACATCTCCATCAATCTTATTCTTGCCATTCTGTCAACTGGAATCATGGCCTTCATTGGCATCCTTACGGAAACCCTCACCAACGTGCTTTTCCCTGGATTAATGGCGGAATTCCACGTCGACACGTCCACTGTTCAATGGCTGACGACCGGCTATCTGCTTACGGTAGCGCTTGTCACGCCGCTCTCAAGCTATTTCAAGCGCAAACTGAAGTTGCGTACCATCTTCCTTACCGCAATCGTGCTCTGCATCACCGGCTGCCTGATGGTAGCTTGCACGTTGAACTTTCCTATGCTGATGACCGCGCGAATACTACAGGGAGCGGGCACGGGAATCGCGCTTCCGTTGATGTTCAATATCATTCTTGGACAGTCTCCGAAAAGCAAAATAGGTATGCTTATGGGCGTCGGAGGCATGGTGGTGGCTGTGGCGCCGGCACTCGGACCGACTGTGGGCGGTCTTGTCGGCACGTTCATGCCGTGGCGTTGGATTTTCGTGATTCTGCTGCCGTTCCTGTTTGTTTCGCTGGTGTGCGGCCTTAAAACGATTCATCAGGTCACTCCTACCGAAGAGGCGCATATCAATCCGCTGCATGTGCTTTGCCTAGCAGTCGGATTCGTCTGTTTCGTGTTTGCGCTCGACCGTGGCGGATCCGCCGTTACCGCAGTGAGTAATGGGGATACTTCCGCGACTACGCAATGGTGATTGCAGTGGTTCTGCTGCTGATTGCCATGGCCGCTTTGCTAGTGTTCGCTTGGGTGTCGCATCGTGCGTTCTCGCCGCTGGTTCGTCTGACCGTGTTGCGGAGTGTGAAATTCCGTTGGCATTTGCTTGCGTATGTGCTGCTGCAGTTTGTGACGATCGGTTACGGCTATATGATTCCGAACGCTTCGCAACTGGGATTCGGCGCGTCTGTGCTTGCTGCAGGCGTGGTGTTGCTGCCTGGCGCGTTGCTGGGAGCGGCTAGTGCTCCGGTTTCGGGATCGCTGCTTGATAAGTTCGGTCCGGTCCGCCCGATGTTCACTGCCATGCTCGCCGACCTGCGTGCCTTCGCGTCCAAACGATAGCTGCTGTGCTCACGGTACGTGAGCTCGTGTCCGGATCCCTCCACTTGCTGGAAGAATCTGGACAATTCGGGGGTGTATGTGCGGGCAGATTCCTCCAGTGGGTGGGAGAATCCGGATGCTGGGAAGCATACCAACGTACCAATTCCTCCAGTGGGTGGAGGTTTCAGGACGTTTAAAGGCCGGTGCGCGGGTGTTTTCCTCCAGTGGGTGGAGGTTTTCGGACTGTAGAAGGCCTATGGGCGTACTGATTGTTCCAGCCACTGGAGGAATTCGGACTGTGAGAGTCTTGGCAGCGGGCTGATTCCTCCAGTGAGTGGGCGATCTGGGACGCTGAGAGGTGCGTTGGCGGGTGAATTGTCCCAGAGGGTGGAAAATTCGGTGCGCGGGGAAGTCCTCACGTGTACGGATTCCTCCAGTGAGTGGGCGATCTGGGACGTTGCGACACGCCGATTTGGGGTTTGAAAGAAACTGTTGTATCCTAATCAAGTTGCGTTTCGCGGATAGACACTGTGAGACGTTGCATAATTGGAGAATTCGCCTAGTGGTCTATGGCGCACGCTTGGAAAGCGTGTTGGTGTAACAGCCTCACGAGTTCGAATCTCGTATTCTCCGCCAGCAGGGTTTTCGGAGCAATCCGAAAACCCTTTTTTCATGCCTGAAAATGGCTTCTTTTTCAGCGATTCCAACCAGTTTGGCCCATATGCCGTTTTGCCGTGTGATGCCTTCGAATGACGTTGGATACGCCGATATCGATGACACATTAGGTGACACACATGACGGACCAAATCGGTGTGTCACTCTATCGTCGAAAGGAACTCCGGCATGTTCTCTCATCCCAGTCCGGGGGCATGTGCATCTGACGCCTCCCGCATCCACGTCTTCGTTGGGGAACGTGATGCTTCATGTTTACACTTTTTTACACTTTTTTACTTATTTACACTTGTTTACTCTTTTTGCATGCTGAAAAGAGTAACAAACGTTGGAATTCCAACGTTTTTGCTTACACTTTTACACTTGTTCCTCTCTCTAGAGGGAAGAGCACCTTCCAAAATCCTTCCCAACCGTTGGAATCATTGGGATTCCTTACATTTTTCAAGTTCGCGAAAGTGCAGTGGTGTGAATGTGTACGCTTCGGCAACCATGGCTATGCTTCCTGGAAGGACGATCCGATGAGCGGAAGGCGAAAATTCGGTTCGGTCTTGGTACGTTCCGCGCGCGACGGGCATAAGTACGTGCAGGCCCGCTATCAGCCACCGGCATGGGCCTATTCCAAGTGGCCCGACTTGCCGAGGCACTATACGAAGAATTTCGATGCGGACTATACCGCGATGGCCGAGGCATGGCTGGCGGAACAGGAACGGCTCATCAAGCTGGGAAGCTGGGAACCGCCCCGAATCGAGAAGACCAAGGAACTAAGTTCGACCATAACGTTCCGCGAGTATGCGCTCGACTTCGTGCAGAACCGCAGAAAACCGAACGGACAGCGGATAGCGCCGACCACGCGCGAGAAGTACCTGCAATACCTGGACGATTATCTGTTGCCCGTCCTGGGCGACAAGCCAATGGGAAGCATCGGCCCACGGGACGTCGAGAGGTGGGCCGACTCCATGAGGGTGGGCAAGGCCGGCGAGGGCGCTTCCGTCAAGCACAAGGCGTATGTGCTGCTGCGCGAGATCTTCAGAGACGCGTGCGAACGGGAATTGGACCAAGACGGAACTACTCTGCTCAAATCCAATCCGGTGCACATCCGCATGTACAAGCCGACGGCTCGTTTCCAGTATGTGGATATCAGCATGGAAGAGCTGAACACACTGTATCATGCCATGCCTCAGCGGTTCGCGGTGGTGGTCTACCTATCCGGGGTCATGGGACTCCGGCCAGGAGAGGTGTACGGGCTGCAGCGAAGGGACGTGCGGCTCAAGGACGACCTCTCGGGAGGCGTGCTTGACATCGTGAGGGCGGCAAAGGAATACAGTCCTAAGGATCCGGAAACGGGCAAACGCCATAAGAAGGTGCTGGTCAACGAGACGAAAAGCACTGGAAGCGTCAGACATCCCCCGATACCAGGGTTCATCTGCAGGGCGCTGGATCGGCACCTTCGCACATTCGTGCCGGACGATCCGACCGCGTTTCTGTTCACGGGGCCAAGGACGTGCGAGGTGGTCAACGCCCAGACGGTACGCAACGCTTGGTACAGGGCACGCAAAAGCGTTCCGAGGCTTGAGGAGAAGAAAGTCTCCCTCTACAACCTGCGTCATCGTGCCATCAGCCATATGAAGGCATACACGAATTCGGACAAAACCGTGATGGAGTTCGCCGGGCACGAGCGGCTGGACACGGATCGCCACTACCAGCATGCGGTGGAGACGGAACGGCAAAGGATCATCGCGGGTATGGAGAACGATGCCAGAAGCATGATTCCCCCAATTTCCGGGAACGACGCATCCACGTCGCATGACGCCGGGAGCGCGTCCATTGAGATCGCGTGCCTTCTGGAGAAGACCGACGTGGCGACGCGCATAGCGCTTCTCAAGACCATGGACGACATCGATCGAGAGGAGGTGATGCGCCGGCTATCGCCCGAAACGAAGGAAGAGACCTTGTCGCGGATGCTGATGGAATCCCAATGACCGCACATGGCATGAGCCGATATCGGACGGCATCACAAGGAACTGACGTGATAGCTATAAGCCCGGGCGTCCGTCCGGACGTAACCGAATCAGACCTGAAAGGTTGGAAGGAACGAAACGATGGCAAGTGTACACACGATGGACTCGATTCATCAGCCGTTGGCGGTCACCGTCTCCGTAGCGGCACAACTGCTGGGATTCAAGGACACCAAAAGCATCTACACGCTCATCAGACAGGGCAAAATCAGAGCCCGTAAATCAGGGCGTATTTTCCTGATCAGCTACAAATCACTGGAAGATTACGTCGAAGGATGCTGAAAAGGCATCGTAGGAAAGGAAAACGCCTGTCGCTGAACAACGACAGGCGCCAATAAAAACCAATGAACAGTTTAACGCAAAAAAACGGAAAAACAAAGCAAGCCGACTATGTTCTGACGCCAATGCTCGATGAACTGGTACGGAACGTCGAATTCCTGGGAGGGAATGTGTGGTTTCCATCTGGAGCGATCACTATCTTGGGCGGACGCAAGCGTTGCGGCAAAAGCACACTTGCGCTATATGAGTGCGCGAGATTCTCAGCCATGGGCAAGAAGGTCCTCATCGTGCAGCGAGAGGACGATGCCGGTCTCGTGAAGGCGAAACTGCAGTGCATGGGTGCGGCCCTAGGCAACATCATGCTGTACAAGCGGCATGACCACGAGACCGAATACTGTGGCTTCGATGCCAGAGACCTGCAAGGGATCGTGGAGTCTGCTGGAAGGATGCACGCGGATCTCGTGTATATAGACCCATTACATGGTCTCGCCGCAGGTCGCATGAACGACCAGCGGTCCGCCGACTGTCTGATCGCGCTTGACGCCATGGCAAAAAGAAACGACTGCTGCGTGCTGGGTGTCCTCCACGCGAAAAAGAATCCGGAGGACGTGTCATACGCCATTTCTGGGTCCGACCAGTGGGTGGCCAAGGCACGTTCCTACCTCTACCTTGAAACATGTCCGAACGCATCCGATGTGGCCGTGTGCCAGCAGGTGGATGCGTCGTATTCCGATACCATCAACGCCAAAATCCGCTTCGGGATACGTGGATGCGTCGGCGACGACGGAAAGACGTTCCCGGTGCGGGTCGTGGTTGAAACCGTGCCAACCGACGATACCGCCCAAGACTATCTGGATCTCAAAAACGTCATGAAAGAGGACCGGACGGACCCGGTCGTCAGAGAAGCCATGGCCGAATGGATGCATGATGCCGTTCATTTGAACGGTAATCATATGCTGACGAGAGAGCTGTTCCATCAGGCGGAGAGCAAAGACCGCAGGTGGACTCCCGCAAAGCTCAGAAAGGCCTTCTCGCTGGCCGGCTTGGGGCAGGCCAGGGCGGCTGAACGCGGCAGCCGTTCCATCGTCTACCTTAAGGACCCGTCCGAATACTCGGGCGAGGAGGCGGAACGTCTTGGCAGGGGATCCACCTCGGAAACGCTCGCCAAGGAATGGGTTGCGACCGTGCCACGCTGAATTATCAGGTGGAACGTTATGTCCCAACTGATATTTTCTTTGCACCGGGAAATATCAACCTCGCCATTATGGCGAGGTTGATATTCTGGTCCGGTTTCGGTCGTTTTGATTATGGAGCCATCTGAGGGTGGATGTTGTGTGTGGGTGGGGAGATGCTCAAAAATCCCCGAATATCAGGTGCGTAATAATGGCGCACCTGATATTTCCCGTCGTGTATCCGTAACTGTTGCGACCTTGATATTTTGACTGGCATCGATTGCTTCGGCTGCACAATATGGACATAAAAGTAAGTGTTGCACATGGAAGTGATGCAACACTTAAAGAGTGTGATATCAACTGGGGCATTTTGCCCCAGTTGATAATTTCACTGTAACGACAATGTGCGGACGGTCCATGTCCTATCGGGAATGGGTCCTGGACCGGAGAACAGTCGACGGTTTTTGGCTCTCTAAACGATCTATGATGGCTCGGAATATCTGATGGCTCATTATGTGCCATCAGATATTTCCCGTCACTATGCAGAATGGGCGGGAAAGGTAACAAGAACAGGTGAACGGATACAACAGATAGCAAAGCAAGACGAAAGGCAACAAGAAGACATACAGGAAAAAGAAGAAGCACACACAATCAACAGCAGACCAGAAGAACAAGCAACACGACAACGGACATAAAAACATCCATATCTACGATCAAAGCAGAGAAAACAAAACTATGCCTACCCAAAAGACAGCACGGGCGTCTTGCACCCTGCTACGCGGCTGGCGCCTGAAAACGGCGGAATACCGCCGTTTTATGGGGTCTGTTAATTCGCCGGTAGGGTTTTGGTCCGATATCGGCGAATTAAGAATGCCGCGGATGTGGATAAGTCATGGAAAAAGAAACGAAATATCACCGTTGCCCGGTGTGCGGGAAGCCGGTCAACCAGAAAAGCGAGATCTGCCAAAGAACCACCGCGGCCGGCAGGAAGGGCGAGTATCGGAGGTGGCACAGGAAATGCGCCAACGCGTATTCGAAACGCAAGATCCGAAGGAGCAGGGACGATGAGCGGCGGCGTCTCGAATGGACGTATGACGATCGTCTGATGCGGGCCTGGTCCGATCGGAGGGGCGCATTGGATTCCTTGGGCCGTGAAATCGCCGACTGGAACGAAGACGAGTCCAGGCATGACCGGACGATCGTCCAGATGGTCTATGAGCTCACCCGGACGGCGATATTGATGTTCCAGATCAGTCCGATGATCCCTCTTGAATATGGGGACGATTTCCGCAGGATTTCCACCGAGATCGGTTCGGACGGGATGGATCTGATCGCCGACAGCGTCCATTGGAACGGCGTGCGACGGTGGAACGACGATCCGGACGTGAGTCCGGAGGGCAGGGCGCCCCGCGCGTTCATGGGACGCATCAGAGAGCCCGGGGAAGAGCTCGAGGACGAATACACGGGCGACCTGGACCACAAGGAGACGACGGTCACCTACGAGACCGCGTTGAAGCATATCTGGCGCGAGGACAACATCGCTGGAGGCCGATGGGCCGGTGAGCGTGGTCCATGGACGTACAAGTGAGGTTCATCATGGAAAAGAACATTATGCGGGGATTCGCCGGCACGAGCATGCGGGCATCCGTCATCAAACGCAGCCGGTTGAAAGGCGCTTGCCGTGTTTGCGGCAAACCGGTCAGGAAGCCGAGGCGCGGTCCCACACCTCGGTTCTGCGGCAGCGCATGCCGGCAGGCATACGCCCTGAGGGAGCAGGCGGCCGCCGACGGGAGGAAAAGGCTGATCGCGGAACAGGCCGCGGATCGGCTGACGAGAAGCGCCGAAGACTACCGGGCTCGCGCGGACGTGAAGAGGAAGCGCCTCCTGGGCGCTCAGGAGGAGACCAAACAGGCCAGGCGCTCCAGCCATCTCGCATGCATGCTCCAGCTCAAAGCCATCCTGGAACACAGGCCGGAACTCATCGAACAGGCAACCACTGGAGGATATGTGGCTGACCTCATGCGCGCTATCGACCAGCACGGCACGCATGGTGATGCTGAACGCATGCTGAGACACCTCGGATACACGGGGCCGATTCCGCAGTAGAAGATAAGACAGACGGATGAACCGTGGCGGTGAAGTCCGTTGCATTCACCGGTGTGAAGAAAATATCAGTTGCGGCATTATGTCGCAACTGATATTCCGCTTTTTAATTGTTGCGTCGGCTATTGCGTGCAACGCTTATGCTTGCGGGCTCATCGCGCGGCTCAGACAATTGGCGTCGAATTGAAGTGCCGGAGCCACGAGCCCACGGCTGGAAACGTCAACTGGAACATAATGTTGCGACTGACATTCCCGTATATGCGGCATCTGGATTCTTCCGACTCTTTCCTCTCCCCGTGCTCGTCCGGCCAGCGTCGCGACGATGCGCGAGGAGATACGTGAAAGCGGTCTGATTCCAACCAAGTGTTTTATGATACATATCGAAAACGTATCATGATACATTTAAGAGGTTGCCATGAGCAGTGGATTGGGCAAAAGATGCCGTCAAGTGCTGAAGCTGGTGGACGCGCATCCAGGCAAATGGGTGCGGGTGGGCTCCGCGTCGGGGAACGCCTCGACGGTATCCAGCCTGCGCAGGGCCGCGCACACGCTTGAACGGCGCGGCCTGGTCGAGACCAAGAAACACCACGACACGGCCGGAACATGGCTGGTCGTGCGCAGGAAGTCGGGGGATCCGGTACCCGCCGACCTTGCCCGCATCCTCGGTCCGGAACGACTCAAGAGCCTGATGGCTGTCTACGGTGTCTGGTCGTCCGAGCAATGGCAAAGGAAGATCGACAACGCGCACGACGTTCTTAAGGACGAGCTGTGGCAATGCTTCCTTGACACCGGATTGTCGATCGACAAGGCCGAGGCCGCGATGGCCATGATGAAGGCCGGTATGTTCTATCCTGTGGGAGGCCAATCCCAGGCCGACCAGCTCAAGGCTCTGATCGACTCGCTGAAGAGGTAGCCGACCATTCCTAATCCGCCGATTATCGGTCGTTAATTCGCCGATATCGGGTCGAAACCCCGGCGGCGAATTAACAGACCCCATAAAACGGCGGTATTCCGCCGTTTTCAGGCGCCAGCCGCGTAGCAGGGTGCAAGACGCGCGTGGTCTCTTTTTGATAGGTATAGTTTTTGTTTTCTGCTTTGATCGTAGATATGGATGTTTTTCTGCCTGTTGTCGTGTTGCTTGTTCTTCTGGTCTGCTTTTGATTGTGTGATTCTTCTCTTTTCTGTATGTCTTCTTGTTGCTTTTCGTCTTGCTTTGCTGCCTGTTGCATCTGCTTATCTGTTCTTGTTATCTTTCCCGCTCGTTCTGCATGGCGAAGGGAAATATCTGATGGCCCATAATGGGACATCAGATATTCCGAGCTCCGTCGAATGCTTCGATCCCAAGAACGGCATGCGGCACGAATGAGACGCCGACCGCCTCTCACGTTGTCATCACGGCGCAATTATCGACCGGGCCATTATGGCCCAGTCGATAATTCCCGTCGAAAGCTTTTAAGTGTTGCATCGTTTTTATATGCAACACTTACTTTTGTAGGCCGTCATGTTTTGGGATAGTGCCGGCATGGCTTAAAAGGGTTTCTTGGATGATACGGGCTCTGGCGTAATGAATGTCATCATGCGGTGGAGATACGTAGCACAATTATCAATGAATGTGAAACAGCTCGGCCTGCACATCGCAGTATGGATACTGATGGCTGAGTGTTTCTCCTGCTGTTTCGATGTGAATGATTCCTGGACTTTTCCAGGCTAATGCTTATCCTGGAGATACTAGGAAAGGCGGAGCATGCGTAAGAGAATACCTATCATCGACTTGTTTGCGGGGCCAGGCGGTCTCGGTGAAGGTTTCTCCTCATTAACGGACTCCACCGGAGAGCGCATTTTCCAAACTGTCATGTCTGTGGAGATGGAAAGCTCAGCGCATAAAACACTTCGTTTGCGTTCCTTCTTCCGGAAGATTTATGACATTGAGGGAAGGATTCCCCAGCAATACTTGGATTACATGTCAAATCCAACAGTGGCGCAACTTGACAGGTTGAAGAACGCTTTTCCGGATCAATGGGCTGAAGCTGACCATGAGGCCGTCCAAGCCAAGCTGAAGGAAGGCGATGACAGTTTGGCGCAGGAAGCTCTTGACCGGTTAAAAGGGTATGAGGGCCCTAAAGTCATTATTGGCGGTCCTCCCTGCCAAGCGTATTCGCTTGTCGGGCGTGCCCGCCGTGCTCATGATCCTCTACTTCAGGCTGATGAAAAGCAGACTCTTTACAAGTGCTATCTTCAGTTCTTGGACAAAATCCAGCCGGAAGTCTTCGTGATGGAAAACGTCAAGGGCATCCTTTCGGCGCAACTTCATAATGAAGGTGTGCTTGGCATGATTCGCGCTGACATCAAAAAAGCCGGTTATACCATCCATTCCTTGGTGCGTGCCGAACCGCAGAAGCCTTCGGATTATGTGGTGAAGGCTGAACGCTATGGCATACCTCAAGCCCGGCATCGAGTCATTCTTCTTGGTATTCGCGATGGTTTGAACATCGACCCAGCACAGCTCAGGCAGCGTCCGGAAGAAACCGTTCGCGCTGCGCTGTCGGGGGTGCCGCCGCTTCGAAGCAGCTTCTCTCGACGCGACAAGGAAGAGGACATTTCTTGGCCGAAATACATTCTGAGAGCTGCCCGACTGCTGTCAAAAAAGTATCCTGATGCTGATTTAGTTAGCGAATTATCTGAAGTCGTCATCAAAGATCTTCCGACTCTAACGTCTGAAGACCATGTACAGGAAACTCCAACTGCCAACCGTCTCACCGATTGGTACCGTGGCCGGTTGTCTGCAGTCGATAGCAACTTGCTCACCAATCATGTGGCGCGCTCCCATATGGCAAAGGACCTTGACCGCTATTTGTTCTGCTCTGCTTTTGCGCAAGTGCATGGACGGCCGGCCAAACTTGAGGATTTCCCCCCATATCTACTTCCGGCACATAAAAACGTGACAAAGTCCAAAAATCTAAAAACCGTGGAGTTTTCTGATCGTTTCCGCGTCCAACTGTATGATCATCCCTCCACGACCGTCACATCGCATATTTCTAAGGATGGCCATTATTTCATTCACCCGGATTTTAAGCAATGCCGCAGTCTGACAGTCCGCGAAGCCGCGCGTTTGCAGACCTTCCCCGATGATTACTTCTTTGAGGGGAACCGCACATCCCAATACCAACAAGTCGGTAATGCCGTGCCACCACTTTTGGCAAATCAGATTGCGAAAGTCGTCGCTCAGTGCCTCGGCATTCCGACTGACGATTATTTTGATCGACAAGAAAAAGCGTGGACTGAAATTTCTTGATTCATCACCCTTGATTAACACGTCAATATAGAAAGAAATCCACTGATTGCGGCAATCCCACCTTATACTGGAGAAACTAAGGCGCGAGGAAGGGGCTGCAGCAAATGACTGATGAGATCGAGCTGGCTCCTGAGCCTGGAATATTAGTTGAAAGTCTCCGGGATATAGGGTATTCCTTTAACAGCGCTCTTGCCGATATCATAGACAATTCCATCACGGCGTGTGCGAGGCGGATTTCCGTATTCGCATTGCCGATAGAGGATTCTTTCAAGGTTGCCATCATTGATGATGGCAACGGACTGAATCGTTCGGATCTTCTCCAAGCCATGCGTCTAGGTAGTACCGATCCAAGGGAAGAACGTGCCATTGGCGATTTGGGCCGTTTTGGATTAGGACTGAAAACAGCTTCGTTCTCGCAGTGCCGACGATTGACGGTTGTCTCGAAGCAACATGGTGAGATAGCTGCCTTCACTTGGGATTTGGATACCGTCGTAAAGGAAAATTCGTGGTCGGTTCTGGAAAGAACCGATTTCGACCGTATATTCGCGATAGATGAGCTGCCTTCCACTGGGACGATGGTTCTCTGGGAAAAGGTTGATCGGCTGACCGGCCGTAATGGGTCCGGCAAGGTCGATTATGAACGCGTAATCAGCGAATCGCAGGATTATCTATCTTTGGTCTTTCATAGATTCCTATCTGGGGAGAGAAACACCCAAAAGATCAGTATTTCCATTAACGGACGAGTGCTCGATCCCATTGATCCATTCAATATCGCCAACGAGGCCACCCAGGCATCTCCTGAAGAAGTGGTTTGTCCGGGGGTCACATTGCGTTCGTTTACGCTCCCGCATATTTCGACATATGAAGATAAAAGAGAATACGATCGTTATGGTCTGCTTGGCGGTTATTTGCGGAACCAAGGCGTATACCTTTACAGGGCCAAGCGCCTCATCATTTTTGGCACTTGGTTTGGTTTGGCCAAGAAAACCGCTCTCACGCAGCTGACCCGCGTGAAGATCGATATCGGGACAGACCAAGACGAGGCTTGGAAAATTGACGTCAAAAAGGTTTCGGCTCAAATGCCCGAAATCGTTCGTAAACGAGTAAAGGCTCTTATCCAGACGATAGGCGCGCCTTCTCGTAAGGTGTATAGACGCAGGGGAACCCGCTTGACAAGCCCCACTGTCTATCCCGTCTGGAATCGGATCGAGAATGGCGAAAAAACCGTTTACAGCATTAATGGGAATCATCCCGTCCTGAAAAGCTTCAGGGAAAGCCTTGACGTGGCAGAACAAGAACGGTTTGATTCACTCATTGCATTGATCGGAGCCATGCTCCCGACAGAAGCGTTGTTTTATGATATGTCCAATAACGCAGAGAATGTCGTCGCGCCCGTAATGGGGACAGAAGATTTCAATAGGAACGCACGAGTCTTCTTCGCTGCGTTGAAGCAGTTCAAAAACGACGAAGAGGCTCTGGAATCCATGCGAGTCATTGAACCATATCGGACCCGATGGAATGAAACCTTGGCCGCATTAGGAATCGAGGAGCAATGAGCGACACCAAACCCATGGCCGAATGGATTTATGAGAACGTTGAGCGTGATCTTGACAAAAAACGTGACGATGATCCCAATTCAGTCACTGAAAGCGTCGTCGAGCAATGCTTCTTGACTTGGCTGAAAATGGCCAAGTACTACCCCGATTTTATGAATATAAAATTGGAAAATCCGAAGGCTTTCATCGACAAACTTATCCAAGACTATAAGGTCAAAGAGGATTTTCTCAAACCGGTCGGCTTCTGCTATCAAGATGACAGCATCGAACCTTGGCTGAATCTAGAGAAACCCAATATCGATTGGTTCTACTGGAATCGATACCACGATTACCTCCGCACCAAAAAACACTGGTCGACGGATACTCTACGGTCCATGGACAGAGACACCGACAACATACTTGATGTCATGGCCAATCCCAAGATGGACGAGCCGTTCGACCGTCGCGGACTTGTAGTCGCTTCAGTGCAGTCAGGTAAAACTGCCAATTACATTGGACTCATTTCCAAAGCTGCAGATGCCGGATACAAAATCATTATCGTGATGGCCGGTATCTACAACGTTCTCCGGAATCAAACCCAGGAACGTATCGAAGACGGTTTCGTCGGATACGATCTTGTTAGCAAAAAATACGTCGGCGTAGGCAACAGCAGGCAACGTCGCCCCTTGTTGGGCACCTCACGAATCCGCGATTTCAACAAAGCCACTGAAGACGCCATGCGTGGAGTGACCTCCGGCCATGTCCAAGAGCCGCTTGTCTTCGTGATCAAGAAGAATACCAACTCCCTGCGAGAAATCTCTCTCTGGCTTGAAAACAATTGCAAGGACGATGGTCCGCTTCTGTTGATTGACGACGAGGCCGATAATGCGTCGATCAATGTCAAATACGAAAAAGGCGAAGTATCCAAAATAAACGGGCAGATTCGCAAAATACTGGGGCTTTTTACCCAAAGTGCCTACGTCGGGTACACTGCGACGCCTTTCGCCAACGTGCTGATTGACTCCAAGAGCAGCGACGAGGAAGTCGGAGATGATATCTTTCCTCGAAGCTTCATCTACACGCTGGAACAGTCAACTGCGTATTTCGGTGCCGAAAAGGTGTTCGGAGACATCGACGATCCAAAGCCCAAATATGTGCGATGGATTTTCGACGATGACGAAAGCCGGGGAATTAAACGGCGTAGTGGTGATGTCCTCGACGAGCTTCCCCAAAGTTTGGAACAGGCGATTGACACATTCATCATCGCTTGCGCTATTCGTGTGTTGTCAGGCGATGGGGACGAGCACATGACAATGATGATTAACATGTCGCCGTATAAAACGGTGCAACATTCCATCTACTATCTCGTCGGAGACTATGTGGAGCTGCTTCGCGGCTCCATCAATTCCTATGCGGCTTTGCCCGGCAGTTTGGCGCTCAACGCGTCTGCAAAATTGCGCGAACTGCATCAAATATGGGAGAAAGAGTATTCCGGGCTTCCGTTCACTTGGAATGACGTACTGGGCGTTCTGCAGGAAACGATTCGCCCTGTCACCCTAGCTGAAATCAATTCCCAGTCTAAGGATGGTCTTAACTACACGCATGCTCCGCAGAGAGTGATCGCCATCGGTGGGTATCGACTGTCACGTGGTCTAACACTTGAGGGACTCCTCGTGTCATATTATGCTCGCAATGCTAGGGCTTATGACTCTTTGATGCAGATGGCTCGCTGGTTCGGGTATCGCTTCGGATATGAAAATCTCTGTCGTGTTTGGATGACTGAGCAGTCGGCGCGATGGTATGCGTATGTTGCCAATGCGACCAAGGAACTTACTGATGAGGTGCGCGCCATGTGCACCGCGCGTTCGACACCCATCGAATATGGTCTGAGGATTAAGAGCAGCCCGGATACCTTGATGATCACGGCACGAAACAAAATGGGGTCTGGAACAGTGATTAAGCCTGCGAAGGTCAGACTCGATGGCGCGTTCGTCGAGACGACCGCTTTCGATCGTGACCCTGAAACGCTGGGCTATAACGAGAAGCTTGCCCAGAATTTCTTGAAGGAGCTGCAGGCACAGCAATGCTATCCTGATAAGAATTACTCAACTGATTGCGGGAAACCATCCGGCAAGCTCATTCGTTGCGTACCGAGCAGTCTAATTCGTGATTACATCAGACGGTATCGTAATTCAAGTGGATCGCCAAAGACGAATAGTGAATATCTGCTTAGGCATATCAATCTCCTTGATGAACGAGGCTATGACGATTGGGATGTTTTTGTAACCGCAGGCAGGAGATCCGAAACGCATGCAAGCTTTACAGCTTTCGAAGACACGACTATTCGAGAGCGCCGTGCTCCTGGCCGTGGCACAAATGAAACTGTCTTTTATGTTTCGCGGATGCGACTTTCCAGCCGAGGCGTGGAGAAGGTCATCCTCAACAATGCAGAGATCGCGCAAGCGGAAAAACAATTCCACGAGGAAAATCCTCATAAGGAAAACGTCGCAGATGTCTACTATCGACGAATTCCCGGACGTAGGCCGCTGTTGATTATTCACCCTGTGGCATTGCAATTTAAAAATACTGCGGATTACGAAAAATGGCTTAAGTCTGAAAACGGGCAAAGTTCGTCTGTCTGGCCTTCCGCGGCCCATGTCGAAGAGACTGTTGGCTGGAGCATTAGCTTCCCTGAAGTCGGAATCAGGGAAGAGGTCACTTATGTCTATAACGATGTGATGCTTCGTCAAATCGGACATGATATCGAAAGCGAAGGTAACGATGACGACGAACCAGACCTCTGATTTCAACCCGTGGGAAGGCATACGAAATGTCTCTTCGAGCGCATATTACGCGAGCAAACGTGTGGACGAGGTATTGAATCCACAGCAAAGAGATTTGCACTGGTCCTTAAACGAGACCGGAAATCCAGCTTTGCTCATTGGGTACGATGCCGATGAACGTTGCACTGATTCGATGCCGTTCTTTAAAGGCATTGCGACCGGTGAAGATAGACAACGGCATCTCATCGTCATCGCATTGCAGGATTCTGCAATGCGTGACGCGTTCCTTAAAGTGTGCATTGATATCATCGCCGTTTTACAAAACGTGCCGAAAGGCCAACAACGGCATGCTGTCATCATCCGTTTGGAACGTTGGGCCTATTTCTTCCGCGGGAAAAAGGCCAAACTGACCGAAGAGGAACAGAAGGGTCTAATTGCAGAGCTTGTCTGCTTCCAGCGTGTAGTTCTGAGAATGTTGGGGTCCAAGGCGGCGCTGCGAAGTTGGGTCGGGCCGCAACGGGCCGTCCATGATTTCGTGTTTGGGCAAACCTCAATAGAAGTCAAATCGAATCGAGGAGCAGGAACTCCCAATATCACCATCAGCTCTTCATCGCAATTGAGCGTGAATGATGACGAGGCATTGTTCCTATATGTTGTTGAGGTGAATCAAGCGTCTTCCCCCAACGAAGGGCGCACACTCGCCGATTACGTCCGTCATACGCGTGAATCATTTGATTCCCCTTTGGATGCTCTTGAATTTGACCTCAAACTTTCGCAGGTTGGCTATAGCGAAACGGATGACTATTCAAGTACGTTATGGAGCGTGGGGAGTATCCGCTGCTTCACTGTTTCCCAAGACTTTCCGCACATCGAAGAAGATTCGCTAAATCCGGCGATCTCCTGTGTCGCGTACAGGGTGAATCTTAACTGCTGCAATCCGTTTGAAATAAGCGAAGAACAGATGCGGAATTCTTTAAGGGGTAATGATGCCTGATACAACTGAACTGGAACAGTTCTCGGAGGAATTTTTCCAAGATGTCCTCAGTGAATCTGAGAACGGTGGTTGGAGAGAGGATATTTTCTTCGATAAGTTTACCGACTACCTCACCGACGCCGGAGAATTCAATGAGGCCATACGCGCCAGCTATCAGCCAGCCAGCGGACAACTTCGCGTGGATGGATATTGCGGTGATCCACTCGAAAGTGGTTCAACAGGCGGATCCGACGAACCGCTGACGTTGGGACTCATCGTTCTCGATTTTCATCAAAGCGGGGATCTGGTGACATTAGGCACCCGCGACATGAACGCGATTTTCAACCGTCTCATGCGTTACCTGAACAGTGCGCTCAACCCTCAGTGGCGCCGTTCGCTGGAGACCTCCGATCCGGGATTCGGCCTTGCCGATTTAATCGCGACGCGATGGAGCCGGATAACCAAGATTCGTCTGTTCTTGTTGACAAACAAGGTGCTCAGCAATCGAGTCGACGGCAAAACGGCCGGAGACTATCAAGGCCGCTCCGTTGTATACAGCGTATGGGACATCAAGCGTCTTTTCGCCCTTACCAAAGCGGCAAACGGGCAAGAACCGCTACAGGTGCGGTTCGGCGAAAAGCCTCTGCACCCATTGCGGGCGTTGCTCGCAAGCGCCAAGGATGCGGATAATCCCGTGTACCTCGCGGCCGTTCCGGGCAATGATCTGGCGCATATCTACGACCGTTGGGGCACAAGGCTGCTCGAGCAAAATGTCCGAGTTTTCCTGCAGGCTCGCAGCAATGTCAACAAAGGCATCAAGCGGACCCTTGAGAGCGAGCCGGAGCTGTTCTTCTCATTCAACAACGGGCTGACAGCCACGGCGGAACATGTCGAGACGGAAATGACGCCAGACGGACTCAACATTCTCTCCTTGGACAATTTGCAGATTGTTAATGGAGGCCAGACCACGGCATCCGTCTATGCCGCCTATCGGGCCGATAAAGACCTCAGCAAAGTGTTTGTCCAGATGAAGCTCAGTATTGTCGATCCGAAAGAGGCCGAAGATCTTGTTCCGCGTATATCCGAATACGCTAACAGCCAGAACAAGGTATCGCAGGCTGACCTATTCGCCAACCATCCGTTCCATGCGCGTATGGAGAAGTTTTCTAGGCGTATCTTGGCTCCGGCCCAAGAGGGAAGCTTCAACCAAACCAAGTGGTTCTATGAGCGTGCCAGGGGCCAGTATGGTGACGCTCAGGCGTACCTGACTCGCGGTGAGAAAAAAGCCTTTTTGGCCGAATATCCGAAGAACCAGAAATTTGCCAAAACCGATTTGGCTAAATATGCGATGGTTTGGACGGATAAGGCCTATTTCGTCAACCGTGGTGCCCAAAAAAACTTCGCGGAGTTCGCTAAAGAAATTGCAAGGATGTGGACTGAAAACGACCTCCAATTCAATGAACACTATTACAAAACCCTTATCGCTCAAAAGATAATCTGGGATACCACTGAGAGAATCATCCCTCAGATGGAATGGTATGAAGCGGGTGGTTATCGATCGCAGCATGTCGTACTTACCATCGGATTGATCGCGGAAGCTACCCGTCAGTGCAAGAAGAAAGTAGATTTCGAACGAATCTGGAATGCCCAGTCCCTCGATGAAGCTTTTAGAAGAGTCATTCGGCAGGCAGCCGATGCGGTTCATCCAATTCTTATGCATCCCGCTCAGGGGTATCGCAACATCAGTGAATGGGCCAAGCAGCCACGTTGCTGGGAAGCGGTGAAAGCACTGCATGTTGATTGGGATCCAGTTTGGCTGAGCGAGCTGATTTCTCCCCAAGAGGAATGGGCTCGTAACCGCAGCAGCGCAAAGGAACAGCGAGAAACGAACGGCATCGAATATGCTGCCGCGGTAGTGAACGCTGGTCCTGATTTCTGGAAAAACGTGGCGCAATGGCTTGTTGCCGAAAATGAAGGAGACGAAAAGGAACGTGGATGCGTGAATGTCGCAGCTTCCATGCCTGCTAAGATCCCAAGCGATAAGCAAAGCGCTGTCATTGTCAATCTGATGCGACGAATAGAAAAGGTTGGATGCCCATACCGTCTAAAGCTTTAATGGGCTAGAAATCAAGTGCCGCATAATGTGGCACCTGATATTCTGAGCGTCCGTAGATTATTTCGAAAGTCAAAGATTATTGACTGTTCTTCGATTCGGACTCCATTCTAGGTGGATCGTGAACTATTTGCGTACGTTATCGCCACCGTGAAATTATCGGCTGCAATATTATGTTGCGGTTGATAATGGTTTTTAAGTGTTGTACACGTTTTCATGTGCAATGTTTTTTGCAATTAGATTGGAACTGGATTTGAATATCTGACGGGTCATAATGACCCGTCAGATATTCCGTGCTTAAGCACCTCCATGCACACTGTTTGGCAGTCTTTGCCGAGGGCAACGTGGATTTTATCGGGATTGGACCATGAATGTTTTCTAGTTAGCGCAGTCCTTTTGCCTTAAATAAACAAACCGCGGAAAATCAACGTTTTCTACCTCATTATCCTGTAGATGAGGTCACCGGCTTAAATAAAACCTCTGCGTTGACAATTGATAATTGGGATGGCGAGGCGAGCCTGAGATGAATCCATTGTTAATGTCCGGAAATATGGGGCCGGAGCGTGCCCATGATGGGTTTGCAAACTTAATGACCTTGTCTCCGGATAACGCATCGATATCGCTTTAAATAAACTTTCCTTGAAAAATAAAGGTTTTGATGGGATGAAGTCATCTCATCAGTCCACTGTCTTAAATAAAAACACTCTCATGGAACAGCAAGATAAGAGAGATGCTGCCGCCCCAAAAGCCCTCCGCTTCGCTCCGGTCTGCTTTTGGGTTGCCTAGAAACGGCTCATGATCCATATCTCGTTGCGTCTGATTGGTCGGATCTGGCGTGAAAGTCGGGGCAAAGCATGTGTAATAGACCTCATAACCCTTGGAATTATTAGGTTTGAGGCTTTTGAACAGAAAATGCATACTATAGACAACCTTGAAAAGAGTAAAAGTGTAAGCAAGAACGTTGGAATTCCAACGTTTTGTTACTCTTTTCAATATCGCAAAGAGTAAAAAGAGTAAATGTGTAAAAGTGTAAATCAGGTACCCCGATAGGCGCTTAGAGTGACAAATAGAGTGCTACAATCAATCCAGTAATTGCTGAAAGCCTTGCTATCACTGGGTTTGAGGATAGTTGTTAGGGAATCTCGTATTCTCCGCCAGTAGGGCTTCCGGATGATTTCGGAAGCCTTTTTTTATGCCAAAACGGCGGGTTTTCAATAGCTCGCTGGCGTGGCTCGCTGCGGCACGTGCAACGGAAAAGTTGCGAAACAGTGGGGGAGTTGCGCATATCGCTGATTTCGTTCGTAACGGTATGCTACCTTGCGTTACGCTCGGAACGGTGACCGTTACCAGTGGAGAGATTGCCGGCAGAGATTGCTTGAAGAGAGGGAGGGCAGCGATGGCTGAGTTCGACGATGAGCTAGATATGCAGCGTGAACTCGATACCCGCGATTCCCTGGCTTCGATGGCCCGCTACCATGTGTCATCGCCGGGTGCCGTTACCACGCAGGTGTTGCCGCCAAGCTTCATTCCCACTGCGACCGGCCGCATTCGCCCTGTGACGGGCACGATTCCCGCAATACAGTCGGATGCTCAGGAAAAACAGGCGCAGATTGGCCGTTCCGTCCGATCCATACGTTCGCTGGCTGCCGGCTCGCTTCGTAAATCGCAAGATTCCGATGCAGACGGTAGTACCGACGGCAACGACAATAGAGGCTCCATAACGCCCCGCATAGCGTCCAGCGCCCCGCACTACGTCGATTGATCGTCGATTTTGAGTCGACATTGCTTTCGACTTAAGTTCGATGAAACAGGCCTGATTCTAACCTAATTACAGTCCGCTTTATCGATTAGTCGTCGCAGCCGGATAATGCCCGATTATCAATCTGCCGTATTACTCAACAACAGCAATAAACGGACTTGCAGGCAATCCGAGATCGTTATACAGCAGACTGGAAATAACCGGATTTCCACTCCACCAGTAACGCACTTGAGTTACCGCGTTGCAATTCGAGCTTCCATCGGCGGCACTCAGCACAATCTGATCACCCTTAATCGTTGCCGTTGCCGAAACCCACTTTCCGGAATCGTCGGCAATTTCAAAACCTTGCAATGGCGTGGAAGTCGGCGTTGCAACGTTGGAAATACCATCCAAAGGAGTCGCGTCCGGATTCGCATCATAATCGGGTACGGTCGCGCGTGCAGTCTTCGAATAATTGGGTTTTTCCGCCTGCAAACCAGTTGCGGTGCCCTTTTGGAACGACAATACGATCGTACCGTCGGAAGCGTGCTTCGCATGTGCGATAAGAGGTCCGTTGGGAATGGCTTCGCCCTCCGACATTGCCAGATACTGCGCGGCCATGCGCGCGCCAAGAATATCCTTGCCAAGCGGATGTATCAACGTTGAAGTGCCCTTGTCCGTATCCAGTGACACCGTCATTGCAATGTTGGAAGCATTGCGTAATCCGGCATTGCTCAACGTGTTCAACTGCGCGAATCGCACGTTTTGCGTGTACTGGTAGCCAGGCCAGCGTGCCAATTGCACATACAGGAACGGCAGATCATCCTGATCAAACACTTCACGATATTGGTTGATCAGCAGCGTCATCTGCGACTCGTACGCCAGCGCGGTCGCCTCGTTCGTGGAATCATTGCATCCCTGATACCACAGCACGCCCGCCACATGGAACCCTTCCAAAGGCGCAATATGGTTCGCATAAATATCACCGCCCTGCACGTGACGTCGAATCGGCGTGCCACCCCATGCGGTTTGAATAATGCCGATCGGCACGTTCGGATGCGCGGCACGAAGCTGCATGGCAAACTGCTGCGCCAGATAACTGAAATGCTGCGAATTATCGGCGGTCGCCTCAAGCCAGGTGCCAGCCTGCCCATTCACGTCGCGTAACGGAAAATCCGTACCTTTCGAGGAATTGGCGCTCGCAACGAAGTGTACGTTGTTGTCGGAAAGCTGCTTCGGCAAATCGTCGGTCGTTACCAAACCACCGCCGAAATTATAGGCATTGCCTGAACCTTCGTAGTATTGCGAATAATTCAATTCCATATTCGACTGCCCGGCAGCAACAAATACGTCGCCAACATACACGTTTTTCAGAGTCAACAAAGTGGTTTCGTTGTATAAAATCGTTAATGAATATGGTTTAAGACTTGCTTTTTGTTTAGGTAAGGTGCAGGTGAAATCGCCATTTTTGGAAATTATAGCTTGTGCTGATGATGATTTCTTTCCTTGGGAAATCGTTGTAATCAGTTGCGTTGGGTCAACAACTTTTCCACGTTGTGAAGTCTGCGCAGTTCCTTTGACTACCAGCGTTTTCCCACGTTGGAAAACCATGTTCTCCATGTAGCAGGAGGGGAGTTGTACCGATACGCGGGTCGCATAGTTTGCGGACGAATCGTCGCTTGTGCTGGAGCTGCTTGTGCTGGAGGAGCTGGAGTCGCCGGAACTGTTCGAGCTGCTGGCGTTACCGGCATTGGGATTCGCTGAACCGTCGCCCCATTTCGGCCCACAACCAACAATGATCGCCACCAGAATTGCCGCGGTCACTACCGCGGCAATAATCACGCGTGCCAGTCGTTTCCTGTTCAAAGCAGCCCCTTCCGCATGACGTGGGTAAAGCATGTCTGCATGTCGTAGCCTAGCCATTTTTGCTACGATACGCACGAATATGGTCATCCGATCGTTGTTTGCCTGTTGTATTGTCGGAGTCGTTTCTTTTGCCTGTCATTTGACTGAGGGGCGGTTTCTTTTGAATCGTTAACGTTTTTGCGTTTGCGAAGTCTTGAGAATGGCGGAATTTCAGCGTTTCTTCTTTTGCCTGCCGTTTGCCTTTCTTTTGATCTTATGATCAAAAGAAACGCTGAGTGTGTGAAATAACGCGAAAGAGAGTCGGGAGAAACGTAAAACGGTAAGGCTGATGATAAAGCGGTAAGGCTGATGGCCGGTTTGATTGGTCGCGTTGCGATCAACTGATTTACTGGAGGAATTAATCGTCCAGCGTCGGTTGCGTCGGTCGCGTTGGACTAGTCGGCAGCGCCGTCCGTGGCTGCGGCTCCGTCCGTTCCGTCAGCGCTATTGTCGGTTCCGTCACCGCCATCGGTGGCCGCGGATTCGTCGCTCTTCTGCAAAGCCTGCTTGAACTGCTTGGCCTGCTTGTCGTACTCGGCTTTTGCGGCGTTGGCTTTGCTGATGGTAGCGGAAGTGTCGGCGGCGCAGCTCAGCGTTTTCGGCGCGGTAACTTCCGTCTGGTGCAGTTCGGCAAGCTTGTCGAGATCGTAGGACCCGTCGAAGCTGGTGAACGCTTCGGAGATCTTCGCCTTCAGCTGGAACGCCTTGGAATAGGAGGTGTTCATGGCCGTGACGGCTTCCTTGCAGTCGTTGAGTGCGGCCAGGTCGCGCATTTGCTGCGATGCGCGCACGCCTGTGAATCCGAAGACCGCGCCCAGAACAACGACTACGACGACTACGGCGATGATGATCTGGCGGTAGATGTGCTTTACGCGCTGGTCCGTCCAAGCGTCGCCGTCGCTGATGCCTTGCGCTATGGCCGCGTCGAATAGGTCTTGCGGCTGGCGGGATTCGCTGGATTCGTGTGATTGCCGGTTGCTGGTTTCAGCCGTGTTGCTGCTGCTGATTGTGCGCTCTCCGGTTGCGTTGGTACTGGTTGCGTTGGTACTGGTTGCGTTGGTTTCGACTTCGGTTGCTTCGACTTCGTCGGAAGCGTTGCCGACAAGCGTATTCCCGGTATTGCCATCGTCATCGCTGGCAAATGCGCTGCTGACGGTCGAGCTGTTGACTGCGATACCGCTGGCAGCGGCGTCAGTGCTGTCGGCAGAAGTGCAGGTCGTTGCGCTTCCGGCAAGTGTTCTCGGTGTGTGTGACGAGGTACTTTCCTCGCTTGGCTTCTTGCCGTGCCGTGCCATAACCCCTCCAGAATCTGCCTACTATTCTGTATTCCCCGGTGACAGCTCCCGATTCAGGGCAATTGAATCACGTTCCGAGAGTCCACCTGAAATGCCAATATACAGCGTACGATACCCGTCCTTCCCCGATTTCCCATACTCGTGTTGTAGTCGTTAATGCATTCAGGTATTCTCTGGAGTTTTATTCGTCTGTGGTAACTTCTTAAAAATTTTGAGAAGTGTTGGTGGAAACTTCTTAAAATTTTTGAGAAGTGTTATGCTGGGATTGTTGGGTGTTTCGCAACGGACGGCGAAAGGAAGAACTTATGGTGCCGGATAATCCATGTGAATCGTATGCCATGCTGGTTCGTGAGTCCATGCAGTTTGACATTCCTACGCCGTCACGCCGCATCGAAATCATACGCGAGCTGCCGCAGCCGGCAGTGTTCAATGCTGTGCACATCATCACTGGCATCCGACGTTGCGGCAAAACGTTCTATCTTTTCCAGAAAATTCATGATTTGTTACAAAACGGCGTCTCGCGTAATGATATTTTCTATTTCAACTTCGCTGACGATCGTCTGCAACCAATGCAAGACACCGTGCTCAACGATATTGTTACGGAATACTGGCGGCAATATCCCGACTCTCGTGACCATGGCTGCTACCTCTTCCTTGACGAAGTGCAAGAATGCGCCAATTGGCAGGGATTCTGCCAGCGCATAGCCGAACATGAAGCTGTGACGCTAGTCATTACTGGATCGTCTTCGAAACTGTCCAGCGAAGAAATCGCAACGAATTTCCGAGGAAGATCGCATCCGCATGCCATGGCGCCACTGTCTTTCCGTGAATTCTGCGACTTTCGGGGAATCGAAACGCCTACAGCGGGCAGCACTCTTGCCGATGCCGTGTTTTCGCCGCGAGAGGTCACCCGGTTTGAAGCTGCCTACAACGATTACCTAACTATTGGCGGCTTCCCTGCAGTGCAACGTATGGTTGAAGCTGATCGTATTGAAACGCTCCAAGGTTACGTGCGGGACGTGGTTGCGCGTGACGTTGCCGAGCGTCTTGGTCGTGAAAACATTACTCTCGCCACGCAGATAGCGCTGTTTTTGCTGCGCAATACGGCCTGCGAGCTGTCTACCAATGGTCTTGTGGAAACGTTGCGAGCGGTCGGCTGGAAAATCTATTGGGATAAGGCGAATACGTTACTCGATCTGTTCAGGCAGGCATTCCTTGTCTACCAGCTCGAAGAATACTCCACCATGCTCAAGCCGGGTAGTACTGCGGTGCCGAAAATGTATGCCGTCGATCAGGGTATGGTTTACGCGGTGTCACGCGCCAACCAGCAAGATATTGGAAAACGACTGGAAACTGCGATTTTCTGCGAATTGCAGAGACGAACTTCCGGTAGGCGTACGGAAACAATCACTTCGTACACTATGCCGACGTCCAAACAGGAGAAAGTTGACTTTCTTATCGGCGATGCTCTTGCTACGGAACCGTATGGGCTTATTCAAGTGTGTGCCAATATGGGAAATGAGAAAACCAGGGCGCGAGAAATCGGCTCTCTGCAAGCGGTTATGCAACGTACCAACGTTGATTCCGGCCTGATTCTCACGCTTAACGAGGGAGAAACCATCGAACTTCCCGATTCCACTGGCACGATCCACGTACTCCCCTCCTGGAAATGGTCCCTCTACGAAGCGTGATGGGAAGGTCAGCGAGAATGCTGGAAAGGAGATATGGAAATGGATGATGCCATATCGGTGCCCCTAACGAGCTAGTCGATTCTTATCAGTGTGTAATGCGTGAGATGTGGGGATTGGGATGATTTTGGAGTTGGGGATGGACGGGGTTGTGGGTTGCAGTTAGAGTTGGCGGTTAGGGCGTTTGCGCCGAATATTTGGGGTTGATGACTGTATTCAAGAGAGGCTGACGAATGGTTTCGCCACATCATGTTGTGAAGATTGCGACTGCGCTGTCTGCGGTTGCGTTGACTGCTTCCGTTGCGGTTGCGCCGGCTTACGCATTGCAGGATATTGCGATTGAGGATGCTGTTGCGCAAAGCGGTTCCGTTACTGCAGATAATGGTGTTGTTATGCAGTCTGACGATCAGTCGGATGATCAGACGGGCGACCAGCAATCGCAAGACAGCATGCCCGACAATCCGAATGCGAAACTTCCGGATAACGTCAGTGACGAGATTTCCGACGATGCCACCGTGGTTTCGGAAGACCTGGCTGCCACCCCCGAAGGTGAGGTCAAGAACATCGAAACCGGCGAAATCGTGACCGATCCAACATTGGTCGGCACGAAAGATCAGCAGCCGGATCCGCTCGCCAAAACCAACGGCGAATCCTTCATTCCGGTAAGTGCGGAAGATGTCAAAAATGCTGTAGCCGACGCGAACGTACAGCTCTCCAAATTCGAAAGCAATGAATACGGCGCGCACTGGGGCACTTACAACAATTCGAAAGCTTTTTTCGACTACCAGAACAACCTGTTCGTGCAGCAAGCCAAAGGCGTGATCGACGTTTCCGGATGGCAAGGCGACATCGATTGGGCCAAAGCGAAAGCCGACGGCGTGGAAGGCGTGATCATCCGCCTCGGCTACGGCGAAGGCAACAATGCCGACAAGAAAGCGCAACGTAACATTTCCGAATGCAAGCGGCTTGGCATCCCATTCGGCGTCTACTGGTATTCCTACGCGGACACTCCGGCGCTCGCCAAAGAAGAAGGTACCGACGTGGTCGCCAAACTCAAGCAATTCGGTGTGAATCCGAGCGATCTGGCGTACCCCGTGTATTACGACCTGGAAAAGTGGACGTGGGAAGGCCACAAGCCGCCGACCGATCCGAACGTGTACAACAATATCGTCAACAACTGGTACAGCGCGCTGCAGTCCGCCGGATACAAGAATCTGGGCGTCTACTCGTACACCAGCTACCTGCAAGGACCGCTGAAACATGCCGACATTTACGCCAAAACCACGTGGGTGGCGCAGTACGGCGCTCGCATGGGATTCGACTCATTCCCGACCAACAGTCGCGGATGGCAATACACCAGCACCGGCAAGGTGGACGGCATCAGCGGCAACGTGGACATGAATGCGTTCGGGAATAAGGAGTATGAATCCTTAATTAATCTGCTATGGGTCGTAAGAGATGAAGATATCGCAGTTGGAGCATCTGTGAATGCTCCGTACACTGATCTTGAATACAAGTGGCAGTCGTACAATGTTAATACGGGCAAATGGAAGACCATCGCCAATTGGAATAGTGCAAATTGGGCCGGTTGGTCTGATGATGTTGGAACATATTGGTTGCATCTTGAAGTGCGCGATGCGGCTTCCAAGACAAGTGTTGGTGAAAAGACCATCGCATTTGCATATGTTCCGGGCAGCAAGCGGATTAATGCTACTTACGCGGGATGGCAGTCAAAAGATGTTTTGCTGGGAGTATCCTCTGATAATGCTCAAGGACGTTACAAGATTAAGATATACGACGTAAACAAGCAACAATGGGTCGCCGGTTTTAACGGTCAGTGGGCTGTTTGGGAAAAACCTAGTAAAGGGATATATTGGACTCACTTTGAGTTGTATACGTCAAATGGGAAGTTAGTAGAGACTAAGACCTATGCCTTTGGAGTTTGACGACTCATTGGGCTAGTTATTAGGCTGATAAAAATAGATCGCTGTTTCATGAGCTTCGTGAAACAGCGATCTATTTTTTTATTATTCAGTTATTTGTGGATCATCGTTTGGACGGGATATAATTTTATGATCTGCGACATCTTTAAGATGCTTTCCATATGGGGATTTCCCATACTTTATTGCAGCTTCCATAAGTTGCTCTGCTGAGATCCAGCCATTTTCAAATGCGATTTCTTCTGCGACTGCAATCGGAAGACCCTGAGCATGCTGAATTGTTCGCACGAATTCTCCAGCTTCAAACAGAGAATCCATTGTTCCCGTATCAAGCCAAGCATAGCCTCGTCCCAAGGTTTGGACGTTTAAGCTATTATCTTCTAGATACATCTTGTTCAAATCAGTAATTTCGAGTTCTCCGCGAGGAGAAGGCTTTACCTGCTTGGCGAACTCGCTGACTCGTGCATCGTAAAAATAAAGACCCGTAACAGCATAATTGCTAGCAGGATGTTCGGGCTTTTCTACTATCGATATCGCTTTATGGTTACTGTCGAACTCGACAACACCGTAACGTTCAGGATCATCAACGTAATACCCGAAAACAGTAGCGCCGTGTTTGACGGAGGCGGCTCTTCTCAAGGTTTTGCCAAGACCATTTCCATAGAAGATATTATCTCCAAGAACAAGTGCGCAGGGTTCGCCTCCGATAAAATCTTCTCCGATGATGAAAGCTTGTGCCAGACCATCCGGAGACGGCTGAACCTTGTAACTGAAATTGACTCCATACTGGCTACCGTCTCCCAAAAGTCGTTCAAAGTTCGGTAGATCTTTCGGAGTGCTGATGATCAAAATGTCACGAATTCCAGCCATCATCAACACGCTGAGCGGGTAATAGATCATCGGCTTGTCATAAACCGGTAGAAGCTGCTTTGAAGTGACGGTTGTTAGAGGATAAAGCCTCGTGCCGGATCCTCCAGCAAGAATGATGCCTTTCATTTTGCAATCTCCTTCTGGAGGTAGTCGTGGAGAGCCTCTTCCCAGTCAACCGGTGCATATCCGGTGGATTCCAATTTGCTTAGATCCAGAGAACAATTGCGTGGGCGAAGTGCACCGTGAGTGTTCTGAACATATTCTTCGACGGAATTTGCCTTAAGCGCAGATATATCAGCTTCTGCGGTCTCGTAAACAATCTTTGCGATATCGTACCAGCTAGCAACTTTGCCGGATCCAGTCATGTTATAAGTACCGTATTCAGCATGGGTCGTCAGGAGATGGAAAATAGCATTTGCCATATCAAAGGTGAAAGTCAAACGCCCGAATTGATCTCGTGGCGCTTCTGCAGGTTCGCCTGATTGCGCAAGACCTAGCATGCGGGTTACAAAGTTGCGCCCTTCACCGATAACCCAGCTAGAACGCAAGAGATAATGCTGAGGAACATTTTCCACAAGTGCATCACCCGCGGCCTTGGTCTGTCCGTAGACCCCCAGTGGCGCGAAGCCTTCGTCTTCTTTGTGGAATTCAAGTTCGCCATCGAATACGTAATCACTGGAAATATGAACCAAGGTGATTTTGTGATCTGTAGCGACTTTAGCAAGGTTCTTTACGCCTTGAACATTTGTCAACCATGCCGCTTTTCGTCCCTCTGCTGTTTCGGCAGCATCGACGGCAGTGAAGGCTGCGGCATTGATAATGGTGCCGTACAAATCCCAATCCACATTTTCAAAAGCATGCGCATCGGAGATGTCGAAGGTGTCTGTGTCGTGATATTCAAAACCTTCGAGATGATGATCTTCGGCATATTGCCTGATTGCCTTGCCGAGTTTGCCGTTGCATCCAAAAACCATTGTGCGCTTAGGCGCCATCGGCTTCGCGTCCCTCAGCATCGGGTGCTTCAGGTCGGCCTCGCTGCGTTCGGACTCCTCCAGCGGGATCGGCCACTGGATGTTCAGCTCCGGGTCCGCGAGGTTCACGAAGGTGTAGGTCTTCTTCTGCTCGAGGCTCCAATGCGCGTTCACGAGATACGTGTACGCGGTGCCGTCCTCCAAAGCCTGGAAGCTGTTGCCCACGCCACGCGGCACATAGATCGCCTTCGATGGATCCAATACGGTCGTGTACACCTGGCCGAAGGATTCGCCCGGACGCAGGTCCACCCACGCGCCGAACACGGAGCCCGTGGCGATCGAGATGTACTTGTCCCACGGTTCCGCGTGGATGCCTCGCGTCACGCCCTTCTTCGCATTGAAGCTGATGTTGTTCTGCACCGGACCGAAATCCGGCAGGCCGAGCTCGGTCATCTTCGCCCGCTGCCAGTTCTCCTTGAACCAGCCACGGTTGTCGCCGTGCACCGGCAGGTCGAACACCAGCAGTCCCGGAACGTTCGTCTCCTCGACCCTCAAATCCTTCTCGAAATCCATACCCTCGTAAATCCTTTGCCGTAGATGGGAATCATCATGGGACCACGCCCTTTGGGGTGTGACCGTTCTCGTATGTGTCTTACTGGCCCTGCTGCTTGTACCTGGCTTCAGTGGCGGCCTTGGCCGGCTCCCACCAGGAGCGGTTGTCCGTGTACCAGTCGATGGTCTGTTTCAGGCCGGACTCGAAGTCCGTGTGCGTGGGCGTCCAACCCAACTCGGTCCGCAGTTTCGTGGAATCGATCGCGTATCGACGGTCGTGGCCCGGACGGTCCTTCACCCAGTCGAACGCGTCCTCGCTCTGTCCCATCATCTTCAGAATCATGCGAAGCACGGTGATGTTGTTCCTCTCGCCGTTCGCGCCGATCAGGTAGGTCTCGCCGATCCTTCCCTTGGTCAGGATCGTCCACACGCCGCTGGAATGGTCCTCGGTGTGGATCCAGTCGCGTACGTTCTCGCCCTTGCCGTACAGCTTCGGCCTCTCGCCCTCGAGGATGTTCGTGATCTGGCGGGGGATGAACTTCTCCACATGCTGGTACGGGCCGTAGTTGTTCGAGCAGTTGGAAATAGTGGTCCTCAGGCCGTACGTGCGGGTCCACGCGCGCACCAGCATGTCGGACGCGGCCTTCGTGCTCGAGTACGGGCTGGACGGATGGTACGGGGTGGACTCCGTGAACTTGGCCGGATCATCCAAAGCGAGGTCGCCATACACCTCGTCCGTGCTCACGTGGTGGTAGCGGATGCCGTACTTGCGCACGGCCTCGAGCAGGCGGAACGTGCCCTCTACGTTCGTCTTCAGGAACGGTTCCGGATCCGCGATCGAATTGTCGTTGTGGGACTCGGCCGCATAATGCACGATCGCGTCGTGGCCCGGCACAATCCTGTCGAGCAGTTCCGCGTCGCAGATGTTGCCGTGTACGAACTCGACACGATCCTCGGGAAGGCCCGCGATGTTCTCGATGTTGCCCGCGTAGGTCAAAGCGTCCAACACGGTCACGTGCACATGCGGATGGTTGTCGACCACATAATGCACGAAATTCGACCCGATGAAACCACAGCCACCGGTCACGATGATGTTCTTAGGAGTAAACGTCTCTTCAGCCATACACTTAATAGTAGCTGCCAACACGTACGAAAGCCGAGTGAAACGTGAAATTTCCGTTGGGTCTTTTCACACGCCTTGGTGTAGGGGAACTGCTGCTGGTAAACTCGGTGTTTATGGCTAAGAAAATTTTGGTTACGGGTGCTGGCGGATACATCGGCCGCCATGTGGTGAAGGCATTATTGGATTCCGGACTGGAAGTTGTAGCTTCTGACCTCCGAGTTGATGGTATTGACGACAGGGCAACAAAGATTCAGGCAAACATTTTTGGACCAAATGATTCGCTGTTTGAGGAACTTGGTTCTCCTGATGTGTGCTTGCACATGGCTTGGCGTGACGGTTTTAAGCACAATTCAGACAATCATATGGGAGATCTTTCCAGCCACTACAGGTTCATTAAGACCATGCTGGATGCGGGGCTAAAGCAGATTGCGGTCATGGGCACGATGCACGAAGTCGGCTACTGGGAGGGCGCCATTGATGAAAGTACTCCCTGCCATCCGGCATCTATGTATGGCATCGCTAAGAACGCTCTCCGAGAGGCGACTCTAATGCTTGCTAAGGAAAAAGATGCGACGGTTCAGTGGATTCGTGCGTATTATATTGTCGGCGACGATGCACATGGAAGTTCCATTTTTTCAAAACTGCTTCAGGCTGCTAATGAGGGTAAGCCAACATTCCCGTTTACTACAGGAAAGAACAAGTACGATTTCATTGATGTGGATGAGCTTGCACGTCAGATTAGTGCTGTTGTTTCTCAGGATCAGGTTAACGGGATTATCAATTGCTGCACAGGTGAGCCACTTACTTTGGCTGAACGAGTGGAACGTTACATCAAGGAGAATGGCCTCAACATTAAGCTTGAGTACGGCGCATTCCCGGATCGACCGTATGACTCTCCGGGTGTGTGGGGCGACGCGACTAAAATTCGGCAGATTCTAGGTAACTGAACCGCAATAGGTGTGATTGGAACTAGCTAAAATAATAATGGCAAGTGTTGAAGCTATAAGTGTCGAAACTTCTAGTATTGAAGATTCAGAGACGGTCAGCGTTTCTGAAGTGAAGAGACCTTCCATTCCTCTGAGAGACAAATATTCTCTCAGAGGTTTTATGAAGTACCTGCAAGGAAATCCTTGGGACATGGTGCTGAGTGTGTTTTTCCTGTTTATGGGATACGAATTGAAGATGTTTGGTAACTCGTATTCCATCGACACGGAGGCCATGATGCAGGTGCCGGAGAATCTGTATAGGTCTTGGGTAGGGCTTGAGCGTTTCGGCCTTCTCGCTTTAAAGAAGGTATTGGGACTGTATTGGTATAACAATGCGGTTGCTTCTTTTTTGACGGCCATGTGTCTTCTACTGGCAGCGCTGTTATGGGCCTACTTGCTTGCGGGGGCCTCAAATCTTAAAGGCAAGTTCCATCCGGCTTTCTTTACAGTGCCATTTGTCGCATCGCCTATTTTGGCGGAGATGGTAGGTTTTACTCTAACAGGGGCAGAGATTGGCATCGCACTGGGACTTGTAGCATGTTCCTTGATGCTGCTGCTAAACAGTTGGTTTAGCAAAAAATGGTGGGTTGCAGTATTGTCGTGTCTGACGGCTTTTGCTGCATTTACCTTGTACTTGGCGATGGTAACTGTGTTTATCACTGGGGTTGCCATGGTTTTTCTCGTGCTTTTTTGGGATGACCGTGAGCATGATTTATTACGTCGTTTTGTTTTCATTTTTGTCGCTGCTGGTATTTTTGTTTTTGCTTATGCTTTCTACAAAGTCGCTAATGCTGCTGCAATGAAGATGTATCATGTGACGACAAACGCATACATTAGCGATCAATCAAGTTGGGGTAAGGGATCTATTCACGAAATTGCGCATGCTATTTTGAGCCATGCTGTGACGTTGTATTCAGGAGAGGGGATATATTATTCCGTTGCGTTCCCAATTGTGCTGGGTATTTTCTTGGCAGTGATGGGGATTGCTGTATCCCGAAAACATGCTGATGTTTTGATGTTCATTGTCGCATTGTGTGTGTGCGCCTCTCCGATGATGATGAGCGTTGTTTTAGGAGGCAATCCTTCCACTCGGACTGAGATGTCGTATCCGTTGGCATTCTCATTTGTGTTATCTTTCTTGGCGGTATGGGCATCTGTTTCATTCACTAAGGAACGTTGTGTAAAGTGGCTTGCGATCTTCTCGGTGCTGGCAATTGGATGGAGTCAAGCACTCATCGTGAATCGTATCTTTTATACGGAAGCTACCAATCATCAGCAGGATATGGAACTGGCGCAGGAGATTAGAACGCGAATCGATGAGCTGAATATCGACGATCAGTCTGAGGTGTCTCTAGTATTCCTGAATTATCATAAGTCCGCTTGTAATAAAGACTGCTATACCTCGGACCAGTTGGGTTTGGTGGGACGATCTTTGTTTGAAGTGACCGTTTCCCCCGAACAAGGAACGTTTGTTAAGACGAATTTCTTAAATATTACGGGAACAAATTTTGCACAAGCTTCTACCGAGCAGATTGAAAAAGCGACGGAGGTGGGACGTTCGATGCCTCATTGGCCAGCTAAAGGGAGTGTTGTACAGAAGGATGATTTTGTAATAGTCAATTTTTGACTTATTCATGTGGCCATGTTCCGGGTTAAAAGTATTAATAAGGATTATGCGTGATGCTTGTCAGTTTTGTTGTTCCCTGCTACAACGAAGAAGAGTCGTTGCCGATTTTTTATAAAGAAGCTTGTCATGTCTCCGATATTCTGCGTAAAGAATATCAAGCCGAGGCTGAGTTTATCTTTATCGATGATGGCTCATCCGATGGAACTGTCAAGGAACTCCGAAAATTGCGGAAGAAGGATGATCGTGTTCGGTTTATCTCTTTCTCCCGTAATTTCGGTAAGGAAGCTGGCTTGTATGCTGGCTTGAAAAATGCTGAAGGCGATTATGTAGCAACATTGGATGCGGATCTGCAGGATCCTCCGTCTCTTATGCCTGAAATGTTGAGATTCCTTATAGAAAATAAAGAATACGATTGTGTCGCTACGCGCAGAGAAACACGTAAGGGCGAGCCTTTAGTCCGCAGTCTTTTTGCTAAATTATTCTATAAAATCATTAATAAATTGTCTGGTACGGAGATTATGGACGGTGCTCGAGATTTCCGTTTTATGACAAGAAAATTTGTTGATGCTATTCTTGATTTAACTGAATATAATCGTTTTTCTAAGGGTATTTTTTCGTGGGTTGGCTTTAAGACTCATTGGATTTCCTATAAGAATATAGAACGAGTCGCTGGAAAGACCAAATGGAATTTCTGGTCATTGTTTAGATATTCCATTGAGGGTATTGCAGGTTTTTCAACGGTTCCTCTTGCCTTTGCTTCATTTTTAGGTGTTTTCTGCTGTGATGCTGCATTCATAGGCATCATTATTGTTGTCCTGAGGGCATTACTCTTTGGCGATCCTGTTGCAGGATGGCCAAGCATGATTAGCATTATTCTCCTGATCGGTGGGTTGCAACTTTTTTGCATCGGCATCGTGGGAGAATATCTGGCCAAAACCTACACTGAAGTAAAACATAGGCCTATATATATAATCAAGGAAACAGACGAGGACAATTTAGAATAAAGTCATCTTCTGTTTCCTGTTGCGAACATCGAACGCACGTATTGGACTGTCGCTTTCTCAAGTTTAAAGAGTCCAACTGCTAATGCCATGATTATTAAGAAATCTGCAAAGAAAAGTAGATATCCGTCAAAAGGTGACAGAGCGGTGCAATCAACGATTGTGAAGACTTGGGCAATCAAGACGTGATGTACCAGGAAAATTGGATACGAGTATTTCGCGATGGACTTTACTGGTACACGTACGGGTTGCACATCAAGCCATTTTGCTGCATAAACGATGACTAGGAATGCACCGATTCCTACTACAGTCACGGCAAAAGAACCTTTTAGCAAAGGATGAAGCTCTTGTATGATAAGCACTAGAAGAGCTCCAGCTCCTGCGACCGTTGGTACTTTTTGTATGTACTGGATGAAATACATGCCAAACAGTAATTCTGGCAGTCGCGTAGTCATGAGCAGATCCGAAGGCAAACCAAATATTGTTGGCTGAAGGATCAAAGTAGCTGCATAAAGTGCAAGAGCGATAATGACTGTTATAATCGGGTGCTTCTTAACTCCACAGCGCAACAGAGGGAATAGCGCATAATAGATGAGGATGAACCCTAAAAACCATTCACCTAGCGTATAAAAAGTCGGGAACGAGGTGTTCGCGACCATGCCATCGATGCCAAGTACCGAAAAGATTAATGACCATTTCGGTGCGGAAGCAAGTACGTGTCCTCCGTTACGAAGGAAGAGAAAAGCATTCGCAAGGATAAATGCAATCCAGAACATTGGATAGATTCCAATGAAGCGCTTGTAATAGAAATGCCTGCAGTCTAGTTTGTCGGATTCGCCATATGTGTACATAAGCGCTGCTCCTGAAATGATGAGGAACAGCGATACACCTAGACTGCCTACATAAATGCCAAATGGTTCATACATGAAAACTGGATGGCCGAGCATATAAGGATTGTTGAAATGCGTGATAACAATAAGGATTGCAGCTAGCGCACGCACCAAATCCAAATAGAAAAGTCGTGGACGTTTTTTCTTGCTCTGCTGGGCTACGTCCTCAGCTTTCTTAGCGGTGAGACTATTGTCTGTCATGTACGGTCTTTCTTCAGATGGCTGTTGGCGTTTCCATATCGGGTTTTGTATGTGTGCGGGTGACGGATATGTCTATACAAGTTCATGAATTTTGCACCGCAATGATAGGCAAAGGGCACTTTTACCAGCATACGCTTGAACCATAGAAGAATGGCAGCTCTTAAAGAGAAGCCACGGGGTACATTTGTACAAGTTCCAAGTAAAGTCGCATCAAGATAGGGAGCGGCACAATTGGCTAGCTTTTGGATATCATAAGAGAGGTTAGTGATCTCGATACGCGCAAAACGGTCAGAATAGATATAGCCTGTGTAGTAGCCGTTAGCTTGAGGAACATAACCGTAAGCTCGTTCAACAAAATGAAGCATGGAACCGTCGATTTTATTCGGCTCAGGAGGGAAGTCCTCATACTTCCAGTCGATGTCGAAGAACTGTTGCAAAGCTTTTGGACGGAACCAGAACATCGTTCCCATGGGAGCAATAGGTTCTTTATCCTTATCCAGTGGAACCTTAACCCGTAGTGTTTTTTCAAGCATTTTTTTGGTACCTTCGTAATTTGGTCCCCAAAGACTGGCGAAATTACCAAAGTAATCAGCATGGTTCGGCGGCGCAGGTGCAAGAACGCCAGCATGCGGATCATTCTCGAAATGATTGATTATATTGCTGACCAGAGCCTTACTTCCTAATACATTCTCGAAGCACTTATAAGCGAAGCCATCACCTATGCTGTATGGAGAAAGTTGGGTAACTTTTTTGTCATGTGCGAAGCATACGTAATCGTATTGAAGGCAGTCTTTGCCTGCTCCAACCAATAATGCGCTGACGTCACGTCCGCGATTCTGAATAACACGCACATCAACGTTATAGGGCAGATCTTTGCAACGCTCTCGCACAATCGTAGCGTTCTCCTCAGAGCCAACGGTGAAAATGAAATCGCAACCTTCCGGCATGGATTTAGCGTATTCCAGAGTCTTATCGAGCAAATCCATATAGTACAAATGCATGATAAGAGCAATACGCTTATTAGTCGGAATAGGAGCGATAGTATTTGTGGGAAGAACAAAATCAAGATGCAGGTTTTTGACAAGATCTGCGAGATTCATGGTTCTCAGTGCATTTTGCCAAATGAGATCAACATCAAAGTCAGTATGATCACGTAGGAATTCAAACAAGTCCAACGCGGCATTGCCTACGGACTGATTCATGGTATCCATGTAGTCATGGAAGAATGAGCGACGTTTGAAAATAGGGCAACGCTTTTCTGCGACTAGTGTCTTCGCGGCAAAAGTAATCGGTCCGTATGTAAAGCCTTCTAAATCATCCGTATTGACGTAGGTGTCCCACTTAAATCCCTTGTCAGCAAAACGTTTAGTAAACAATGACTCATGGAGGCCAACAGAGTCATAGTAGCTTTTAATAGGAGGCATATTGTCCCAATAGTCTTGGAATGACTTGCTCTCAATCAGGCTTCGACGGTATGCGTGGAAGTGGGATTGAATATGCTCTGGTAGATATCCAAAGGGACTGCGCCCGAATGGGTCCTGTGGAACTTTATGGAACTTTGTGATACCCCAGAAGTCCAAATCACGCTGATCCATCGTCTCGAACATTTCAGAGAACGGATAGACAGGACCCATGATGGTGGCGTTGAACAGCACAACTTCATCGAAAGATACGAGTTTTTCCCAACCGTAAGATTCCATTGCAGTTTTATAAGCCCAAACATCGAAGCCCTCATTTGGGCGAACAATCAGGTTATTTGTATACGAGGAAAGAATTTTTTCTCCTGCCTCGTTCAATTTTCCATTGCAGACGATAGTCATTTCAGAAAGATAGGGTCTGAAACCATTCAGCAATGTAGGGATGTAGTCATCTACCACGCCTTCTGCATCGTAGAAGAAGAAAATCCCAAGACGTTTTACCGATGACTCATCTTGAATTTTCATAGTAGTTTGCTCTCTCTGTGTGTATTGATAATACGTATCACGACCTGGACAGGTTGCTGCAGTTATTTATCTGGTCATAATTACTTACAGCAATGACTCGCTGTCGCTTTCTAAAGACCTGTCAATTTTTTGAAAGTCGTCCTTCTCGTAAAACTTGACTAGTCGATGCGATTAAAAGTCAACGCGCGGTCACTGAGGATACCATTTTCGCTGTTTCTATCATTGCGCACTGCGAAATAGCAGCAGAAATCATCGTTGGTGAAAGCGACGTAATCTGGCCGTTCTGATTCCTCTGACTCAGAACGGATGGTGGCGAAAATGCGGAACTCCCCGTTATTGAATTGCTCCATTGGAATGGAAAACCGGACTTTATGGTGCCCTTTTTCAATTGGGAGACCGAAATATTCGCTTTGAGTATCGACGTCATAAATTTGGCCACCGCGTCGTGCATCTTGCAGAATTAGCCCCAGATATCCCTGTCGATCACTAATGGCGTATTCATATTCAACGTCAAAAACAAAGGGAGATTCCCCATCGACGATTTTAGGGCTGACAGGAGTTATTCGAAGCACGGGAACGCGCTGGTTCAGACCATTGGGATAGCGAAGCTCCTTGCTCGAGTCGTTCTTTGTCTTGTAATAGTTGAGTTCATGTGCATTCTCGAGCGAATACTGATCTGCGACATTATGTGGGTCACCAGAGGCAATAATTTCACCGTCTTTAATGAGAATTGCCTTATTGCAATACTTCTTGACGGCATCCATGCTATGCGTGACAAGTATAACTGTCTTGCTTGGATCGGTTTTGACCTGCTTAAAGAACCTATCGCACTTCTTCTGGAAAGCCTCGTCTCCAACCGCAAGTACTTCATCTAGAACTAGAATGTCTCCGCGCGCCTTGATAGCCACAGAGAAAGCAAGACGCACCTGCATGCCGCTAGAATAGTTTTTAAGTTTCTGATCCATGAATTCACCAAGCTCAGCAAATTCAACGATATCGTCATACATTGCGTCGACTTGGTCGCGAGAGAAACCGAGGAGTGCGCCATTGAGGTACACATTTTCTCTACCCGTTAATTCTGGATTAAAACCGACACCTAATTCGATAAACGGGACTAGAGTTCCATTTATCACAACGTTGCCTTTTTCGGGCGTATAGATACCTGAAATAATCTTGAGGAGGGTTGATTTTCCAGAGCCGTTTCGTCCGACGATACCAAAGAAATCACCTTTTCGTACTTCGAAAGAAATATCGCGCAGCACTTGCTGTTCACGGTATCCTTTGATGCCTTTGGTCCAGTTCAGGAAGGCTTGTTTTAGGCCACTTGCCTGTTCTGTTGGCAGACGGAACGATTTTGCAACGTGAGAAACAGATAGCGCGAGGGGATTCTCTTCATCGTTCGACAGGACAATCGGGGTTTCAACTGTAGCCACTAGAGTACCTCCGCGAATTTGCTGCTATTCTTTCGGAAAACATGTACACCAAGCCAGAGCAATAATGCCGTCAGAGCATACGGGATAAGGGAAAGAATGGGGTCACCCACCCATGTCCAGACAGTTGGGATGTCCTCTGGGGACAACAGATTGTGACGGACATCCATGATGGTCTGTGCTATTGGATTAAGCAACATGATTTTGGACACTGCAGGAAAGTACTGCGAAACCATAGAAAGTGGATAAATCACAGGAATTGCATAGAACATTGCTTGCAAGACGACATCCCATATATGGGACACATCTCGAAAATATACATACAGCGTGCCGAGAAGCAACGAAATGGCTAGGGCAAGAACATAAAGCTGCAGTACATTCAGGGGAACTAGCAACACATGCCATGTGTAATGGGCGTGAGAGAAGAAGCCGAAGATAACAACCACAAGCAAGTTGATTCCAAGGGAAATCATAGACCCCATGGTTGTCGCAGCGACGATAATATAGCTCGGGAAATGAACTTTGCGAAGTAAATCGCCACGATTGACTATTGACTGCATTCCCATAGTGGTCGCTTCAGAAAAGAATGACCACAAGCATGTGCCGCACAGAAGCGAAATCGCAAATGTAGGAGTACCGTCTGAGAATCGTAGGAATCGGACAAAAACCATGTACATGACGGCAAAAAGCATCAACGGCTTTAAGACCGACCAAAGTACACCTAGAAAAGACCCCTGGTATCTTAGCTGGAAGTCAGTTTTCACTAACTCTTTAAATACCACTATCGAATATCGGTACTTAGTCTTGAAACGCCGAATTAAGTCACTCATAGTCTTCCCACTCTATCAAAAGGGGTAGCTGAAACTTTGCGCTGCTTAAAATCTACACCCTATACACATGCCACATATAACGTTGGATTGCTTTTGGAAAGCAATCTACCGCATGTTCTTTATTTTGCGGTCGTACACAGCCTTTTCGGCTAAACGTATGTGACGCAGAATTACACAAATTATTTTTTGCGAAAGAGACAGCTTCTTAATGAGGGATTGAACTTCGGTCTTGCTGTGCTCATAAGCGTTTCTATTCGAACCTAAATCGGGAGCCGAAGCCGCCTCATTTAGCGATCCGACCATAGTGTAGTAGCTGCGGGCTGGAAGCACGCTTTGGCTGAGAGCATGCTCGAAATTTGACAGCCCCGCGTTGAGATTATCTTGGTAAAAACTGTAATTGCGCTTGCTATGAGTGACGGATCCAGGGGACTGGAGCCAGTAGTACAAAGTACAATCGATGTCCACAACTTTATGCATACGGGAGTATAACTTGCCGGCCACCATGACATCTTGGGCATACATGCCTTCGGGGAAACGAATGCCGTCCCACAATTCTCGTTTGTATAAGCGGCACCAGTTTGCCTCGTTGAAGTAACGAGCTTCGGTATTTTTCTTGAGTATGTCGCCGATGAGACGAAGACTCTTGCAGAAAACAGTTTGATATGACTGAAGTGGGTTTTTGAATGCAGTCACTTTGTTAGGTGCCGTTGCACCTACTGCTGCAATTGACTTGACCTCATTGAGCTGTGAGATGCCAAACTGTTGCCACCGAGCCTTAGACATGTCAGAGCCGCTGTTTAGGAGAGCATGCAGAAGAAATTCAATGTTATGACAGTCCAAAATGTCATCGTTGTCCGCAAATGCAACATATTCACCGTGTGCGGCATCGAGGCCGGCGTTCTGAGCTTTGGCGATGCCACCATTTTCTTGATGAATGACATGAACACGAGAGTCCAAAGCAGCATAACTGTCGCAGATTTGCGGCGACTTATCTGTAGCACCATCATCGACGAGGATGATTTCCAAGGTTTGGTATGACTGAGCCAGAATTGAATCGACACAGTATGGCAGATATTTTTCCGCGTTATACACGGGAACAATAATTGAGACCAACGGTCTTGAATCAGTCATGAAGTGCATCCTTGACGCATGGGCTAGTCGTACACTTTTATCGTACAAGGTTATTGGACTTTGGTGAAATCGGTGTTGTTTAGATACCCTTTGCCTGAGGTCATATCATATTGAACCAATTCATAGTCATGAAGTAGTTGTTTTGCGTCCTTACTTAGTGATTTCTTCGAGATTTGATTGCCTGACGTATCCAGATATGTTGTGTCTCCTGAACTGATTCCTCCTGTTGCTGCTGCGATGCGACTTGCTGCGGGAATTTGTTCCTGCAATTGCGTAAGCAATGCCAGATAAGGAGATACTTTCGCATTCATATGGCTGGCGGCCAATGACATGAAGTAATTTGGTGATGTGTAGGCTGTACTGGATGGATCGAGCTTTGTTCCGCTTGATGCTGATGCGGTGTTCGACCAGATGAAGTAGTCGGTTTCATGGAGCGTGGTGTAATTCTCTGCATCCTGATCGGTTGTTGAATAAATACTGGGCAGGTGATCTCCATAGAAAATCACGGTAATTGGCTTGTCAATTTGGTTGAGTTCGTCTAAGAACGAAGCGGTTGCCTGATCGGTGAGGTTTAGCCCTTTAGTATAGGTTTCGAGATTTTGATATTCGTCCGCAGACAATCCTGTGGAAGTATCTGCGCCTACAAATTCATTATCGATGTACCAATTGGTGTAAGGCATATGATTTTGCATGGTGGATAATTGCAAAAACTGTGGGTGCTTTTGCTTTTCGATTAAATCAATAATATTTTTGTATGCCTCTTCATCACTGACGTATGGAGAGTAGTCGATTGTGTCTTTGTGCTTGATTGAGGGAGTGCTATCAAGAGTGCGTAGGTGAGAAAAGCCAAATTTCTTGTAGTCAACGTTTCTCAGATACATGCTTTGGTAATACGGATGAACTGCGTCAGAGCCGTCAGCGCCATATCGATTGTTCCAGATTTGGTTGAAGGCATAAGGGTTCTTCTGATTAGGCACAAGCTGTTGGAACGGGATAATGAGGGAATCATCAAAAATAGACAGACTTAAACCCGTCAAAGCTTGATATTCCATATTGGCGGTACCTCCGCCATACCCCGAAGACAGCATCAAGCCCGAGGTCGTGGTGTCTTTTATAGCATGAATATTCGGAATCGGATCAGTCGAAAAAGAAATACCAGGAATTCTTGTTGGATCGGAAAAAGTCTCCGAAAGAATCATTACGACAGTACTGTCAGTAAGGTCATTCTGCCTGTTGTTGTTGATTGATATGGCCTGCTGAGAGTATTTTTCCGCAATTTGCGTCATTGTATCGCGATTATAATCTTTTGGTTTTTCTATCACTTTCGTTTTTGCCAAGCTGAGGAATGTAGTGACCGGACCATTGGTCTGGGCGTCAATTTTAGTATCGAATAAGGAAGGAGTATACCCAAGCGATCCCGCGAAAGAGTATGCCCAGGAGCCGGGAACGCTGAGGTTCCAAGAGTAGGAACAGAGCAAAGCAATACTGGATATTGCGGCAACAATGCGGGTAAGAGTGCCAGTAAAGTTTTTAATGCTTGCAAAAGGTCTTTTCCATGAGCAATAGATGAAACTCCGTCTACCATCTATAATGAAGAAAACGATACAGCAGCAAATAAACCATGCTAAAACAGTGATTACACTGTTGACGAATGATTGACTTTCTTCAGGAATGAAAGACAGAAGTTTTCCTGAATCTCCTCCGGTAACAAAAGATAGATCGGCAGGAATTATTGGTTCATTGCGTAGTCCCCTCTTAACGCTGTTGGCCGTTCCGTAGACAGTGAAAAGAATACCGAACAATAATGTCGCAATCCAAAAACGATTGGTGACAAAGATGAAAACAAGATAAATCACTGCGAGTGTAAACAGACTGAGCAGGAATTGGTATTTTTGCTCAAGATACATTTGGCTGACGAATTTGGTGACTTGCCCTGCGACACTGTTCAGGATTTTGGTTGTCTGATCCACCTCGTTGCTTTTATCGTATGTTGGTTCGCTATACATTCCCCACTGAAGGAAGATGACCTCGGCAGAAGTCAATAGGGTGAACACGATGGCGTAGAACGCATAGGAGAACCTCATGCGCTTCTTCCACGGGCCATATGCTTTTCTAAAGAATTTGATGATGAGTTGAACGGCTTTGAAGTTGGTGAAGGTGTGCCATGCGGTCTTTACTGCTGTGGCGGCGACATGGATGGCGTGGCCGGTAGTTTTGGCGGCTTTTACGACTGCGTGCCCTGCGGTGGAAAGCGCGTTTGTTGTGGTGCGGGCTGCTTGCTTGCAGACTTCAAAGGCCTGCATCAGAGGATGTTCGTCAGTTTGCGCGAGTTGAATTTCGGCAGATAGGGGGGTGAAATGGATATTGTCGTTCCCTGCTTCGCCAAATGCTCCGTTGCCGGACTTGTTATCAGCCGTTTCTGGCAGATGGAGCGCGTCGACGTTGGGAATGAAAACGCTTGTGTTGTCGGAGGTGGCGTGAATTGCCGACTTCTGCGTATACAGCTTTGAACTGTGGTGACCTGAAAGGGTGGATGGAGCACAGGCGTTGCTGTCTTCGTTGTCCGCAAGAGGGCGATATGTTCCACCCGCAATCGGCTGCTTAGTAAGTTTTACGTATGAAGGTGCACAAGCGTGACGGTCAGGCGAGAAAATAGGCATCGTCGCATCCTTCAAAAAGCAGCCCCTTGTAATTAGGGGCTCTGTACAATTAAACCGGATGTATTCTAGTGTTCAGCTGTGGACGAACGGGTACCTAGCGGATGTCTTAAAGGTAGCTGGAAGGTTAACTGTGCTACGTGGGGTATCTGCCTACAACGTAAGTGGGAAAGGGCAACAAAATGTATGCGAAATCTGAAGGGTCGTAGTGCAGGAATTGGTTGATTTGCAGACTGGGGGAGGGGCTCGATATGTGGATCTTTTTGCTCAATTTGCTGCGAGCGACGGTCGACAGACGGATTTGGTGTTCAAGGTGGACGACTATATGCGCGCGCAAGTGTTGGATGCCACCAGCTGATAATGCGCCGAAAGCGTGGCTTGTATGGGGCGACGAGAAGGCGGGCGGCGGATTCGGTGCGTGGCTTGGCGCAGTTAGACCGTTGACGTGAGGTGTAACGTGGTTGCCATGGCAGACCATGAACGCACTATTCCGACTTCTGGACATATTGCTGCTGAACATGCCGTTCCAACTTGTGCTCGTATGAAGACCATTGCTGTTCCGGATTTTGAAGTGTTGTTTGCCGACTATAAGGGTTCCAAGCCTCAGGAAGACGAATTTGTGAAGTGCGTCGGACGGGAACGCTTATGACAGTTCGCCATGGAGATGTGACGCAGTCTGACAACTGAGATTCGGTAAGCGTCGCTTTTGAAGATGTCACGCTGCAAGCGAGTCGGCTTCACTGGAGACAGAAGCGGGACCTGACTCATACTTGGCCTAGAGCCCGAATCTTGCCATGTAATCCAGAAGTTCTCTTCTGCCAGGACCTAAATTTTAGGGTGCTCGTTTGAGTTCAATGGGTGCTCTGCTTGAAAAGCCAATGATTATGCGGTCTTTACACCAAATCAAGGGTTGCGAAAGGCGCTCTCATACACCAAATCAAGGGTAACTGAGGTGCCGTTCATACACCAAATCAAGGTTTGGAGTGCGAAAAACCTGCTGAATCTGTCATAGATATCGCATCCGCCACGGGGGAAGCCGTGCAACCATTGAACTTTTCGGCTTGCGCGGGTTACGTGAATTAGTGATTCGAGACATCGCCCACGAGCGCTCCATGATGCAACCCTGTCGGTACTCTGAAATTGTGAGTAGTGAGATTTTCAAGCCGCGCAACATCATCGTTACCGGCGGCTGCGGGTTTATCGGAGCCAATTTCGTGCGCTATGTGGCGCGTAACCATCCTGACGTGCGCATAACTGTGCTCGACAAACTGACCTATGCCGGAAATCCGCAAAATATCGCCGGTCTTCCGCAATCGCAAGTCGAACTTGTGCAAGGTGATATTTGCGATGCTGCGTTACTGGAACGTATCGTGCCTGGTCATGACTCGATCGTGCATTTCGCGGCCGAATCGCACAACGACAATTCCATCGCCAATCCTGAACCCTTCATCACAACAAACGTGGAAGGCACGTTCCATTTGCTTGAAGCCGCCCGTAAGCATGACGTGCGATTCCACCACATCAGCACCGACGAAGTGTACGGCGACCTCGCGCTCGACGATCCATGCAAATTCACCGAAAGCACGCCATATAAGCCGTCTAGCCCATACAGTGCGTCGAAAGCGGCATCCGACCAGCTGGTGCGCGCGTGGGTTCGCACGTACGGGCTTCGCGCCACGATCTCCAACTGTTCCAACAATTACGGGCCGTACCAGCATGTGGAAAAATTCATTCCACGCCAGATCACATCCATCATGGAAGGTGCGCGACCGAAACTATATGGCACAGGCGAGAACGTGCGCGACTGGATCCATACGGAAGACCACTCTTCTGCGGTGTGGGAGATTCTTACGCGCGGGCAGATCGGCGAAACGTACCTGATTGGCGCAGATGGCGAAATGAGCAATATTGCTGTAATGCGTATGATTCTGCGACTTATGGGATGTGCCGAAGATGCGTTCGACTGGGTGCGTGACCGTCCCGGGCATGATCGGCGTTATGCGATCGACTCTAGTAAGCTGCGTACCGAACTCGAATGGAAGCCTGTGCACACCGATTTCGAAGCCGGTTTGCAAGCGACCATCGCTTGGTATGCTGCCAACCGTGCCTGGTGGGAGCCCGCCAAAGCCGCCACCGAAGCCCGCTACCGCGCCCAAGGTCAGTAAAGCGCGTCAGACGGGAGCGTTTGTGACGGTGCGTCATGGTGGATGCGGCGCAGCCTGGCAATTGGGTTCGGTAAGTGGCGATTGGGAAATAACGTGTTGCAAGTAGCCGATTTCGTCAGGAAATGCCTCCGGTCGGACTGTCGAATCTGCCATATATAAGCCAGATACGGTGCGAAAGCGCTTGTGCGGGGGTGAAGTCGTCCAAAACGTAACTTTGACCCCGTTAATAAGCTCTTTCGGGTTTTTGTGGAAGGGGTATCGATTTGCGGTATGGGCGGTTATCGGGTTGTGAAAACGTTGCGAAAGTCATCTTTAACGAGGTCAAAGTTGTTTGAAAACGCAACTTGGCCCCGTTGAACGCAGGGGTGGCGGAGCTAGGGGCGGCGCCCTGTCGGCTCGTCTGGCTCGGACGGCTTACTTGGCGGACTCGAGTTTGAGTTCCTGGCTGGCGATCACCGACTTGGCGGCCGCGTCGAGTTCGTTGGTGATGTTGCGCAGGTTGTCGGCGTACGTGCGAATATCGTCTGTCGCCTTGGTGAAGTCGCTGGCATTGCCGTTCGCGGGGCATGTTGGCGCGTTTTCCACGGCTTCGGCCAGCGTGATCGCATCCTTCAGGGTTTCCAGCGTGGTGCCGTCGGCCACGTCGTCCACGGTGAGTTTTGCCGCATCTTCGGCTTCTTTCTGAGCCTCTTCGAAGTTTTGCTGATGCGTGGCGAGCGCCTTCGCGTTCAACGTGCAGGTGTCGCTGGCGGCTTGCGTCATTTCGCGCTTATTGGCGACTGCGATGATGGCAACGGCTGCGAGCGCGATGGCAACCACTGCTATCACGGCGACGATGGCGATGGTCTTGCGCTGTTTCGCATTGTTTTTCTGCGTGGTTGGCTGCATTGCTGGTTCCTTTCTTCTTGTGCGGTTCTCATTTCGGGCAAAACGTTGCGAGTATACAAAAAACACTTCCGAGAAACGATTTACCACTGGAAATAATGTGGATTATTTTGCTATGAAAGGAATTTGTTTGTGGATGGGGGTGCTGGGCGCGTCAGGAGTGCGTGGCATTTATGCTGGAAGGAGAAACGTTTTAAGGGGTTTGAATGGCGTATCGTGCGACGTTGAAGGATGTGGCCGCTGCTGCGGGGGTGTCTGTGACGACGGTTTCGCTGGTGTTGAATAATCGGCCGGCTCGCGTGTCTGAGGAGAAGCGTAAGGCCATTGCCGACGCGGCGAAGAAGCTGAATTATGTGCCGAATCAGAGCGCGCGTAGCTTGGTGACCAAGCAGTCCCAGCTGGTTGCGCTGATCGTGCCTGATATTGAGAACCTGTTTTTCGCGGCGCTTGCCAAGTGTGTGGAGGATGAGTGCGCCGCGCAGGGGTATTCGCTGATTGTGGCCAATTCCGATGATTCGCGTGCTGCGGAGCATGAGTTGTTGCAGCGTCTTCCTGCCCGTGGGGTGGATGGGGTGATGTTGATCCCGGCGCGTGAGTCGTGTGTTGGGAGTGCTGTTGAGCAGCTGTGTGAGGATGTGGCGCTCGTGTCGTGCCCGGTGGTGCTGATCGACCGTTTGACGCAGTGCGGCTGGTGCGATGCCGTCGGTTTTGACAACTATCTTGGTGGTCGTTTGGCTGCCCAGTATCTGTTGGAAGGTGGTCATACTCGTATTGGCATTGTCACCGGCGATATTGCGGAGTCGAGTGCCGCGGAGCGTCGTCGTGGTTTTGTGGATGCCATCGAGCAGTCGGGGAAGCATTTTGATTCTTCGCTGTGTGTTGAGGGTGATTACCGTTTCGATAGCGGCTATCGTGCCGCGAATCAGATCATCGATGGCGGGGCGACGGCCGTGTTCTGCTGCAACGATGTGATGGCGCTTGGCTTCCGTCAGCGTATGGCGGAGCGTGGGTTGCATGTTACTGAGGATATGCAGGTGATTGGTTACGACAATATTCTCAAACGATTCGGTCTTGGTTGGCGTATGACCACCGTTGAGCAGAGCGTGACTGATTTGGCCGCCGCTTGTTGGGGTATGTTGCGTAAGCGGATTGATGTTGCGGTTCGTGCCAAGTCCGGTACGGAATCAGGGGATGCCCGTCCGTGGCTTTCCGATCCGCAGGTTGAAGTGCTTACGCCGAAACTGGTGCAGGCGGCCTGCGCGTAAACCGCCATTTTTAGATGCTGCAGACTGGTGCAAAACGGGTGGTGCAGATCAATCTCGGTATGTGGTGACGTAAGCATCTCCAATATGCTGTAATCGTTGGGAATACAGGCAACACGCCGTGTATAGGTGAAGAATTTGCGTTCTTGATAAAACGCTTTATCATAAATCTTGTCAACACAACACAATCGAGAATGCGCTCGATGTATAACTGACGATGCACCCGTATGGTGGCGGACCGTCGTCAGGCCGTCAAAGAGGAAAGGCACACACATGAAAAAGATGATTCTTGATCTTGATACCGGCGTTGATGACGCGCTTGCCATTTCGTATGCTCTGGGAAGCCCGGAGATTGAACTGATCGGCATCACCGGCACCTACGGCAACGTGCTCGTCGAGCAGGGTGTGCGCAACGCACTGGCCGTGACCGACCTGCTCGGCCACCCGGAAGTCAAGGTGTATCAGGGTTTGCCGCACTCCAGCACCACCGATCACTTCGAAGTACTGCCAATCTCCGCGTTCATCCACGGCGACAACGGCATCGGCGATGTGGAAATCCCCGATTCCAGCCGTTCCGTCGAAACCGAATCTGCGGTCGACTTCATCATCGACGCAGTGAAGACTTATGGCAAGGATCTCGTCTACGTGCCGACCGGCCCGATGACCAACATCGAAGCCGCACTGAAGAAAGCACCGGAAATCAAGGATGAAATCGGCCAAATCGTGCTTATGGGCGGCGCACTGACCGTACCCGGCAACTGCAACGCCTGCATGGAAGCCAACATTTCGCAGGATCCGGAAGCCGCCGACTACCTGTTCCGTTCCGGGGCGCCGACCACCATGATCGGTCTCGACGTAACCCTGCAGACCCTGCTCACCTACAAGGAAACCCAGCAGTGGCGCGACCTCGGCACCAAGGCCGGCAAGTTCCTGGCCGACATGACCGACTTCTACATCAAGGCTTACGAAACCACGTCCCCGCATCTGGGCGGCTGCGGCCTGCACGATCCGCTCGCCGTTGGCGTGGCAGTGGACCCGACCCTCGTCACCACCCTCGACATCAATATGAAGGTCGACGTGGAAGGCCCGACCCGCGGACGCACCATCGGCGACGAAACCCGCCTGAATGACCCGGCCAAGACCATGAAGGTTGCCGTCGGCGTCGACGTGCCGCGCTTCCTGAACGAATTCATGACCCGCATCTCCGGCCTCGCAGCCAAGGCTGAATAAGCGTAACCGGCCAAGCAATCGCGTATCGCATATCGCGCAATTCGAGAGAATCAAGGATTTTTATTATGTCTAACAACACAACCGCCGTGACCGGTACCGCATCCGCCGATCCGTTCGATGATCCGGTGACCAGCAACAAGATGGCCATCCGCGCCCTGATCCCGCTGCTGATCACCTTCGTGCTCGGCACCCTGTGCCTGCAGGGCTTCAACCTGGTGTTCCAGCAGGTCGGCGCCGACGTCGGCGCACCGAACCAGGCGTCCCTGATCACCGCATTTCCGAGCATCGTGCTCGGCATCGTGTGCTTCATCTACGGTTCCCTGGGCGATTTCGTCTCCCTGCGTAAGCTTGTGACCGTCGGTCTCGTGACGCTGTTCGTCGGCTCCATCTTCGGTTTCGTGGCAAACTACTTCTTTGCCGCAAACCTGTGGACCGTGATCATCGCACGCGTGCTGCAGACCGCAGGCGAACAGGTGGCAGGTTCCGCCTTCCTGGTGGTGGCCACCAAGTACCTGCGTAACGATTTGAAGGTCATCTTCTTCGGTCTGTTCACCGCCGCATACCAGCTTTCCGCATCCATCGGCGTGTTCGCAGCCGGCATGCTCAGCTCCATCGCATGGCAGTTCCTGTTCCTGATCCCGTCCGTCACCATCCTGTTCCTGCCGATCCTGCTCAAGACCCTGCCGTCCAAGAGCGGCAACGGCCAGAAGGTTGACGCATTCGGCTTCGTGATCTTCGGCTTCGCCACCGCATTCCTCACCCTGTTCTTCTCGTACATGGCATGGTGGATGCTCGTGGTCTCCCTGCTGCTGTTCGTGGCATTCGCCTTCTACATCAACAAGGCCTCCAACCCGTTCATCACCCCGGCGTTCTTCAAGAACACCCGCTGGCTGCGCGCCATCTGCCTGATCCTCGTGTTCTACTTCGTGAACTACGCACTGAGCCCGATCTTCAACGCCATCGGCACCAACATCTACGGCATGACCACCACCCAGGTCTCCCTGCACATTGTGTGGGCCTTCGTGGTCGCCGCCGTGGTGGGCACCTGCTCCGGCATGATCATCCGCAAGATCGGCATCAAGGCCGGCATCGTGACCGCAGGCACCCTCATGTTCCTCGGCTGGACCGGTGCGGCATTCTGCGTGAACTCCGGTTTCGTGGTGCTGACCCTGTGCGCATGTGTGTTCTACGCAGGCTGCGGCCTCATGTACTCCCCGGTGGTCTCCACCGTGCTGGGCACCATTGAAAAGGACGAATCCGGCCGTGGCGTCGGCATGAACGATCTGGCCATGAACGTTTCCCCGTCCATCGGCATCGCCATCATCGGCAGCCTGCTCGGCTCCAACGCCCTCGCAGGCGGCTCCATCACCGGCGCAACCGGCACTGCCGCCAACTATGCCAACCTGCTGCTGGTCGCCGCCGGTACCGCACTGCTTGGCCTGATCGTGTTCTTCGTCTTCAAGAAGAAGATCTACGAAGGCAACCATGCGCTGGAAACCGAGGAATCGGCAAAGTAATCGCACATTACATCCTCAATATAGTAAAAATGGGGATTTGCGATAATTGCGATTACTGAACAACACTATTTCGCAAATCTCCATTTTCATAAATCTTCTTTTGATGTAAGGAAGGTAAAGATGAGCGCGACTGAAGTTCTCTCCGCATTGGACCGCATCCACGGCACAGTGTCCGTAATCGGCTCGATGAACGCGGACTACACCGTCACCGCACAGCGTCTGCCAGGGCCGGGGGAGACCATCACCGGCGGTCCGCTGCAGCTGCTGCCGGGCGGAAAATCCGGCAACCAGGCGGCCGCCGCAGCGCGCATCGGCGCAACCGTGCAGATGTTCGGCGCGGTCGGCTCCGATTCCAACGCCGACTTCCTACTCGGCGCTCTGGGCGAGGCGGGCGTGAACACCACGCATGTTCGCCGCGTGCTCGGACCATCCGGCACAACCGTGATTACCGTGGACGCAACCGGCGAAAACACCATCGTGTACTCGCCGGGATCCAACGCGCAGGTCACCGTGGATTATGTGGAATCCGTGCGCGATGCGCTGGCACGGTCTTCCGTACTTGGCCTGTGCTTGGAAAGCCCGATCGAAACGGTGACGGCCGCCGCGCGCATGTGCCATGAAGCGGGCGTGAAAGTGCTGCTCAACGATTCGCCGTTCACCCCGTCGCTGCCGGCCGAACTGGTTGAAGCATCCGATATTCTGCTCGTCAACGAGCATGAGATGGTGCAGCTGCTCGGCATTAACGAGCCGGAAAACGACGATTGGGACGGTTTCGATTGGAATCATGCGCTGGAAGCAATGCGTGGATTCGGTTTCGAACAGGCGATCGTGACGCTCGGCGGCGATGGTTCCGTGGTATTGGATTCCACTTCGGCAACGCCGATCCAGCGCATTGCCCCCGTGCGTGTGAACGCGGTGGACACCACCGGCTGCGGCGACTCCTTCATGGGCACGGTGCTGGCCGGTCTTGCCTCGGGCATGGCGCTTTCCGAAGCGGCCGAGCTTGCCTCGTATGTTTCGGCATACGCCGCCACAGGGTATGGTGCGCAGGCCTCCTACGGCAATGCCGCGCAAATCCGCGAAGCATTCGCCAAATAACGGAAGCGAGGATGCCTATCGGACGCTAGCCAGATTTCTCTTTTCTCTCTTGATACGCGGGGTGGCGCATCCTACCGACGTAGGATGCGCCACCCCGTTTTTGGGAAGATCTGACATTAAAAAAACTCGCCGACCGGATGGGGGCGAGTTTTTGTTACGTTGAAAAGATTGCGCGAATCAGGCGTAGATATTGCGGGGACGCATGTCTTCGGGCAGGCCGTTGAGCAGCGTGGAAACGGATCCGGATTCGAACACGGAACGGATGCCGGCGGCCAACAGCGGAGCCACGGACAGCACGGTCATGTTCGGCAAGCGCTTCTCTTCCGGAACGGGCACGGTGTCGGTGAGCACGATTTCCTTGGCACCGCAATTCCTCAGGCGTTCCACGGCCGGGCCGGACAGCAGGCCATGCGTGGCGACCAGCGTCACGGACTTCGCACCAGCGTTGTTCAGTGTGCGCACGGCCTCGCAGATGGTGCCCGCGGTGTCGATCATGTCGTCGACCACCACGCAGTCGTGACCTTCGACCTCGCCGATAATGCCATGCGCTTCGGCATGGTTCGGGCGGGTGGTGTCACGGGTCTTGTGAATGAACGCGAGCGGCAGATTGCCCAGCTTCGCGGCCCACTGTTCGGAAACCTTGATGCGGCCGGCATCCGGAGACACGATGGTGGTGTTCTCAAGCGGCATGTTGTTGCGCACGTAGTCAAGCAGCACCGGAGTGGCGGTGAGATGGTCGACCGGTCCATCGAAGAAACCCTGCTCCTGGGCGGCATGCAGATCGACCGTCATAATACGGTCGGCGCCGGCTGCGCGGAACAGGTCGAAAATCAGTCGGGCGGTGATGGGCTCGCGGCCCTGATGCTTCTTATCCTGGCGCGAATAGCCAAGGAACGGCGCGACCACGGTAATGGAACGGGCGGAAGCGCGCTTCATGGCGTCAACCATAATGAGCTGCTCCATAATCCACTTGTTGATCGGCTCGGTGTGCGCCTGCATCACGAACGCATCGGCGCCACGCACCGGCTCGGTGTAACGCACATACATCTCGCCGTTGGCGAAATCGTAAGCCGTGGTCTCAAGTACGTCGATTCCCAGGTATTTCGCGGTTTCATGGGCCTGCTCAGGGTACGCACGACCCGTCACCAAAGCCAATTTCTTATCCGGGGTGCCTTCGAGAATCGCCGACATGCTTCGCCTTCCACAAATCTAGAGTCGCGTAAATACGGTACCAACCGTACAAAAATAGCCGTATTCAATATAACAATGCGGGTGCCCATGACGCGCCTGCACCACAGAACGTGCGCAATTGCCGCTCGTCCAGCAGAAGGGCTATGCTGAACAGGTTGTCTGAACTGTATCTTTATACCTTTCATATATAGATGCGTGAAGGCAGTACGCATACACACTCCTGCCATGGAAGGTCCATGGCCGATAGTCCGAAGGAGGTGGGTGATGTCTGCGCATAAGTACGAACTGATGTTCATTGCCGATCCTGAGCTGGATGAGCGCGGTCTGAAGAAGTTGACCGAGCAGTATCTGGAAACTGTCACCAAGGAAGGCGGTGCTGTCGAGAACATCGACATCTGGGGCCGTCGCAAGCTTGCCTACGAGATCGCTGGCAAGACCGAAGGCAATTACGTTGTGGTCAACTACTCCGCTGAGCCGGCCACCAGCGACGAACTCGATCGTCTGCTGAACCTGAACGAATCCGTCATCCGTACGAAGATTCTTCGCAAGTAAGTAATTCCAAGCTTTTCAAGCTGCAAAACAATAAGCTGCAAAGTAAGTAGGTAACGATGGCAGGCGAAACGATTATCACTGTGGTGGGTAACCTCACGGCTGATCCCGAAATCCGTACGGTTGGCAACGGCTCGTCCGTGGCCAGCTTCACCATTGCCTCCACTCCGCGCACCTGGAACCGTAATACGGGCCAGTTTGAAGATGGTCAGGCTTTGTTCATGCGCTGCTCCGCGTGGCGCGACATGGCCGAACATTGCGCGCAGAGCCTGAGCAAGGGCATGCGTGTGATCGCGCAGGGTCGTTTGCAGCAGCGTTCCTATCAGGCGAACGATGGTTCCCAGCGCACGGTTATTGAGCTTCAGGTCGATGAGATCGGTCCGTCCCTGCGCTATGCGACCGCCCAAGTCACCCGAACCTCCAGTGCCAACGGTGGTAATTTTGCCGGCAATCGTGGCGGCAATGCTTTCGCTGGCGGCAACGGCGGGTTCAACAACGGTGGCTTCGCCGGCAATGCCGGTGGATATCAGGGCGGTGCCGGGTATTCCGGTGGCGCTGGCTATCAGGGTGGGGCTGCCGCTCCAGCCAATGCCGCGCCTGCCGTGCAGCCTGCTCCGGCATCGGATCCGTGGGGCAATTCGGATAATTCCGGTTCCTCATCGTTCGGTTCCTTTGGCTCCTCCGAATTTGGTGGAAGCAGCGACGAACCGGAATTCTGATCCGACCCGGATCGCAGCTTAAAAGAAAAGCAATTTCCAGATTGTAAGGAGAACATCAAGATGTCACGCAAGAGGCCGCAGCCGCCGGTCAAGCCGTTTAAGAAGAAGCCGAATCCATTGAAGGCCGCTAAGGTCACCGAGATCGATTACAAGGACGTTGCCCTGCTGCGCAAGTTCATCTCCGATCGCGGCAAGATTCGTTCCCGTCGTATCACCGGTGTTTCCGTGCAGGAACAGCGTGAGCTCGCCAAGGCTATCAAGAACGCCCGCGAGATGGCTCTGCTGCCGTACGCCACTTCCGGTCGCTGATCTTAGAGAGGTTTGAAAAATGGCTGAAACTAAGGTTATTCTCACCAAGTCCGTCAATCACCTGGGTCACCCGGGCGACGTCGTGTCCGTCAAGGCCGGCTACGCTCGCAACTACCTGATTCCGCAGGGTCTGGGCTTCGCATGGTCCAAGAACGCTGCCGCCCAGATCGAGGCCATGAAGCGCGCTCGTCTGGCCAAGGCCGTTGCCACCCGCGAAGAGGCTGTTGCCGCCAAGGAACTCATCGAGGGTTCCGTCGTCGAAATCGCCGCCAAGGTCTCCGAGTCCGGCAAGCTGTTCGGTGGCATCTCCGCCGACAAGATCGCCATCGCGCTGTCTTCCAAGGCTGCCGTCAACCCGAAGAACATCACCGTGGATCCGATCAAGACCACCGGCGAGTTCGCTGCAACCGTCGCTCTGCACCCGGAAATCTCCGCTTCCTTCACCGTGAAGGTTGTCGCTGAGTGATTCGGCCCCATTCGCTATGGCTGCATTCATTGCGGTTACGGCGAATGACTTCAGACTGAGATACGTCTGAGCTTAAGCATGGAAAATCCCCCTGCACCAGCTGAAAACAGCTATGCAGGGGGATTTTCATACTTGATCAGTTGTAGCCACCGTCATTAGTTGGTTTGTCGCAACTTGGGCACGTCATGGTCGTTACTTTCCTTCTCTCGTGCGGAAACGGTGCTTGGAAGCAACCTAAGCTCAATCCTTAAGTGGGTGT